>Ga0222714_10003932_pt1 | contig 14838 bp, 6 predicted proteins | sample C33_3DmetaG_FD_165048 | JGI IMG/M metagenome (GOLD analysis project Ga0222714, IMG submission 165048) | Estuarine water microbial communities from San Francisco Bay, California, United States - C33_3D | ecosystem: Environmental > Aquatic > Marine > Unclassified | place: USA: California... | reverse complement strand
TCGCGACGCTGGGACTCGAGATCCGCGCGCACAGACGCCAACTCAGAGTCATGAGCGGACGAAAGCTCAGCGAGCTGCAAACGCAGCGCGTCGCGCTCAGACTCGAGATCGGACACGACAGCCGACTGCGAAAGAATTTTCGAAACCATCTCGTTGTCTTTAGCCTCAATCGCCAGATCTCTTTCTCGAATCAACCTTTGCACTTCAGCCTCGGAAGCACCCAGGCGCTTTTCAAGCTCGCCCATGTTCTCTTGAAACTGTTGTTTTTGCTTATCCGATGCGCTTTCAAGAGATGCGAAATCCTTGGACTTCTTATCGAGTTCGGCGAGCGTGGAGTTCAGTTTCGCTAACGCGCTCTCGAGATCCGAGCCCAACTCGACCTCAGTATTTTTCAATCTCGACTCCAATTTTTCGATCGCTTCAGATTTATCTGTGACGGCGAGTTCAAGAGCGGCAATTTCTTCACTCAACTGCATGATGACGGCATCGTGCTCTTCACGAGTTCGAGCCAGTTCGCTGCTCGCTTTCTCTGCGAGATCTTGGCTCAACTTGAGCTCAGCTTCCATTCGAATTTTCATTCCTCGCAGCTTCGCTGCTTCGTTTCGAAAGCGTACCGCCTCTTTACCATCAAATTTGGCATTTTTGAATGAATCAACCTCTAACATGAGAGATTCTATGCGCTGAATCTGTTCATCACGCTCTTCTTTTGCAATATCTCTGATATATTTGAGATCTTCTTTCGCGGCGGCCAATTCTGAGGTAAGCGCCTTCAATTCCGCAGCTGACGCTTTGCTATTGGCCTTCAATGATTGTATCTTTCGCTCTTTTTCTTGCAACTTTCGCTCTGCGGCTTCGGAAAGACGCTTCAGATCATCGAAGCTTTTTTGCAATCTCTGGTATTGCGGTTCGCTGGTGATCTTCTGCAGCTCTTTCGCTCGTAGACTGATCGAGCGCTCTAACAATGAAGCCGTGACTGTCCCCTTGGATAGATCCAATGCGGTGCTCTGAATCGTTTCCAGAGCCTTAGAACCGATTTGAACTAGATCCTTCCACCAAAGTGATGCGGCTTCACGTGTTTTCAATTCTTCGACTGTGAGCTCTACCTGTTCGAGCAGCCGGGCTTGGTCAAGCTTCTTCTCGAGGACAACTTCTCTTTGAAGACGTTTCTGTATGCGCTCAACAAGGTCAGAGGCGTTCTCACCGCCTCGTGACATCGCTTCTCGCTCGTCGCGTTCGTTGCCGAGAAGTACATCTATGTCAGCTATCAAGGCATCGCGCGACTCTGAGTACGTGCGAAGACTGGAGATGAGTCCTTCGAGCTCCTCTGAGCGTTGACAGGATGCTGAGAGTTCGCGCTCAAGAGTGAGTGTTTTCTCCTCACTCGCTGCAAGATCCGAAGATAAGCGAGCAACTTGAGAAACGCGGTCATCTAGTGCTTTTTGCTTTGTCTCCAGCGCTTCTTGAGCCCGAGCCAATTTTTCCTTTGACTCGTCGATTGCGCGAGCGGCCAACTCTTTGTTTTTCGTAAGACTTTCAATCTCTTCTTGACGCTCTTGAACTATTCGCTGATACGCTAAACTCTTTTCATTGTTCTCTGACATCTCCGATGTTAGACGTTCCATCTCCTCGCGGATAACATCCATGGATCGCTTCAATTCGGAAATTTCAGCCTTGGCTTCGATTTCTAATTCGTTTCGCTGGGTCTCGAGTTGTGCGCGAGCCTCTGCGAGTTGCTTTTGAAGCACTGCTTCTGCTTCGCTTCCATCTCTCGATTTTTGATCTCTGAGCCAACAGATCTCCGTAGACAGATTCTTCACTTGACGCCTCAGCTCTTCAACTAATGAAGTGTCGGCGCGATTGGCGTTTGCCAACTCTAACTCAGCTGTCTTTGCTCGCAGTTGCGATTCTAAATCCAATCGACGCGAATTGATTTGTTCAACACTAGCGTTCGCGACGGATAGCTGCTCGGCGAGGGACTTGAGCTTCGTTTGCAGAGTTTCAGTTTCATGCTCGAGACGCTGAATCGCCTCTGCATCAGTGTCGCTCTGATCTTGAGCGGCCTTCAGCTCAGCAAGAAGGTCTAACTTAGCCTTGAGAGCGTCGTCGACGGTTCTCGTGGCAGTTTGAAGTTCCTTGACTGAAGCTTCGAGCTCAACTTCCAGGCGGAGGCGCTCTCTTTGCCAGTCTTCTTGCGCGACGCGCTCTCTTTCCCGAACAGAATCTATTTCAACATTCAATGCCTGCAGACGATCCTCCAAAAGAATACGGTTATCGACGCTCTGCGTCTTTTCTTCTTGCAAACGAGTCAATCTGAGCTCCAAACTTTCTATAGCTCCTCGTAACTCTGCCATGCGCGCGGAAGACCGTGCTTCCCCAGAGTCAAGAGAATCCTGCAATTCAACAATCGTAAAGATTTGAGAGCTGACCAGCCGCAACCCCCAAACAGCCCTTTGATCGATGAGCTCCTTCACCTGCGGGTCGTCGGCGACCGATGCGTTTTTCAGTGAATCGATTGCGTAGTCCAATCGCGAGACCGCTGCCGCCGCGCGTATCGATTCCATCCACATCTCTAGATCGCTCTCATACGACGTTTGAGCTCGTTGAAATTGTTCGCGCGATGTCGTGGCTCGTCTCAGCTCAGCGCGTAGCGCGGTAATATCCGCTTCCACTTGCGCGATAGAAATCGGATTAGCTTGCTGTCTTTTCATATCGTTCAGCGTCGATTCACGTCGTTCTAACATGCGCTGAAGCTCCGCTTCAATCGAAACGCCCATGTTCAGCGCTATGTTGATTTCTTTCGACACAATCTCGCTCATGTCGATAGTATTCTTCGCCACCGATTCACGGCGGCGATACTGTCGCTTCCGTTGTCGACGGCGACGCTTTGACTCGAGCGGTTGAGCGACGTCGGATTCCGTAGAAGACGACGTCGACGCCTCTTCCACCACGACAAACGCGGGCGCGTATACGACACGCGGCGGTTCCGGACTAGGATCCCGCTCACGAACAACCGTGGTAAACGGAGGCGCGTACTCAATACGCCGTTCATCGGGCTGCTGAGTGACACTCTCACTCTCGCCCGTCACAGGCGCTGCGTCGGATGAAGGCGCCGACTCCTCGACAAGTGGTTCGGATTCTCTCGCAACCGGCATTTTTCCTCTCGCGACGACGGCTTTGATATTGTCCGAGCGTTCGTGCATCTTCAGCTCTGCGACTGGTTGCGAAGATTCGTCATTGTGCGAAACCACGTCGGGCGTTCGGGTCGTCGTTTCCGCAATCGCGACAGAAACTCGCGAAACTGTTTCCGTAACGATGACGGTCGCTCGCGACACCGTCTCTGTGAAATCTTGCGACATCGCGGCGACCGTCTGTATGATCCAGTGATCGATAACGTACAATACGTACATGGCTCGCATCCAACGACACGCCGCGGCGACGATGAACGCGACGAATGAACTCTGCGCAAACGCGGGGCCGAAAGCTTCGGCGGACCGGTTGAACGCGCATGCCCACGCCACGGTACCGGCGACGGCGTCCCACGAACCGTAAAGCGAGCAGTCCGATAATATCATCAGTCTCGTACGCCTCGTCGACGTACGGTGCAAGCGCAACTCTTCGACGTACACGCCCAACAGCGGCGCCACCGTCGACGCGAGCAAGATGGCTAACACTTGCAGCGTCGGCCTCGGAAGCACTTTCAGCGCCACGGCGGTACCAAAGATCACCGAGCTCGAACCAATCGCCGCCGCGGCGACCAAGCGCGTCGCCAAATCAAACATCGACCGATTCCATCTCGCGACGTACGCGCCGTAGTACACCACAGATATACCGCCGAAAATCAGCAGCGAACGCATCGCGGCCGGCATCCCCCCTCCGTACAGCGTCACCGTCCACGCCGCGATATCGGCGACGACGACGAGCGCGACGGCGCGCGCGACGTACAGCGCCACGCTCGTCGCCGCCTCCCCCGGCGCCGCGTCTCGAACGAACGACGCGCTCGAACCAAACGTCCGGTACGCCCCCGCCGACGCCCCCTCTTCGTTCACGCCGCCGTCGCCATCGCGCCCTGTCCCCAGGGCGCTCATTTTCCGCACCATCGCGCGCGCCCTCGACGTTCCCTCGCCGACGCCGGCTTCGCGTCCGCGCGTCCGCGTCGTCCCTCGCGCGCACGCGACGCGACGCTCGCGCGCGCCTCTCGCCCCGATCGTCGCTCGCGTCCATCGCGCGTCGTTCGCGAGCGTTCGCGCGCGTCGATCCATTTTCGACGCGACGTCACCGTCTCGCGTCCGTCGCGTCGAATCGATTCGCGTCGATTCGATTGATTGGATATCCGCGTTCGAGTATTCAAATCAAATCAATCAATGAATCAATCAATCAATCGCGCGTCGCGAACGATTCCAACGCGCGTCGACGCGCGTCGACGTCGAGTCCCCGCGCGGACGTCGCGCGCGCGTTCCGAAACCTCGCGGTCGTCGCGAACGCGTCGCGCTCTTCGGGTTCGTCGCGTCGATCGGTCGCGCGCCCCGTCGTTGGGGGTTTGGCGACCGACCGGTCGGTCGGTCGGTCGCCCCGCGCGCGCGCCGTCGCGCCGCGCGACGGGCGCGCGCGACACACGCGGCGACCGCGTCGCATGCGCGTCGCGCGTCGTTCGCTCGACGCGCGCGCGACGTCGACGTCGACGCGACGCGCTTCGCCGCGCGGTCGCGACGATCGCGCGCGGCGGCGGCGGCGGACGACGACGACGACGACGACGACGCGCGGACGCATCATGGCGGCGGCGACGGCGGGCGACGACGCCGCCGGGGCGCGACCGGCGGGACGGGCGAGGGACGGCGACGACGGCGACGAAATCGCGCGCGGGACGAGGACGAATAAGGATCGCGATCGGTACGTGGTGCACGAGTTGGGGGGGTATAAAATCGAGGGCGTGTCGGTGGGCGGACGCGAGACGTCGGTGGTGCTGCCGGCGCTGGGGGTGGCGTTTGATTCCGGGCGATGCCCGCAGCGGTGCGTGTACGCGGACGTGATGTGCTTGAGTCATACGCACATGGATCACGTCGGTGGGTGCGGGATGTACATCGCGACGCGCGGGTTGTTGAGCTTGGCGCCGCCGACGGTGCTGCTGCCGAGCGCGCGGAGAGAGGCGTTCGGGACGTTTATAGAATCGCTGCGGGCTTTGGACGACAGCGAGTTGAATCATCGCGCGATTGGAATCGATCCGGGGGAGCGATACGTGATGAATAAGTTGTTTGAAATCGCACCTTTTAGAACGAGACATCCGGTGCCGAGTCAGGGGTACGTCGTGTACGGCACGAAGCAAAAGCTGAAGCCCGCGTACGCGGGGCTGAGCGGACCGGAAATTAAGCAGTTGCGCGACGACGGCGAACAAGTGACGGATAAAGTTGAAGTTCCAGAGGTGGCGTTCACTGGAGACACGACCGGGGAGTGGATGGACGACCCCGCGAACGCGGACGCGCTCCGGGCGAAACTTCTCATCATGGAGTGCACGTTCATCGACGACGCGGTGAGCAAGCAAGACGCGGAGCGATTCGGACACACGCACATCGACGATATCGTCGCACGCGCGGATAAGTTCCAGAACGAAGCCATTTTATTGATTCATTTCAGCGCGCGGTACAAGGCGGAGGAGGTGCGCGGTGCGCTCAAGGCAAAATTGCCGCGCGATTTGTACAAAAAATGCACGCCCATGCTCGTCGGGTTCGATTGAGCTGTACTGTAGCTACTTCTTAGATCATATTGCAATCGCAAAGTCTACTTTGACGACGCCTTCTTCGTCTTCTTCGACGTCGTCTTTGACGTCGTTCGCTCGTCTTTCCCAGCTGATTTTCGCGGCTTGTCTCCGTCCTTGGCGCGGAAAAATCCATCCGACCACGCCGCGGCGTCGCCGCCGTCGACCAATTTTCCCACGCTGGCGTGGATTTCTTTGCGCGTTTTTGCATCCGTTTCCGCGCGAACGACGGCAGCGATAACTTTAGCACCGTGGCCGTCGGTCCAGGTTTTCAAGTTTGCCTTGAGCGCACTTTTCCAGAAAATGGGAATGAACTGGGCGTGCTTGACTTCTAAAGCCATGCGACGAAGCGTTCGCGTGGAGAAAAAGTTTGCGTGCAACGGCTCGAGCTTTTCCCCCGATTCCGCGTCGATTTGTTCGGATGTCATGGATGTAGCGACCGCTTCTGAAATGGCTTCAAACAGGTTGGCCATCTTTTCGTCGCCGACAGTTTCGTAAAAGATGTCGTCACATCCGCCCGCGGCGACTTCGAACAAGACGTCGGACGCAAGGTTGCTTCGCAACATCGACGACGCGTTCGCGCTGCATGCTGCGATGAGGGTGTCTCCCAACCCTTGACGAAACAGTTCGGCGCGGCGTGTGCTCGCAGGTTTCTTGGCGATGCCGAAATCGGGACCATCCGCCGGCGCCTCTTCTAAACCGTCATCGTCGTCGTCGTCGTCGTCGTCGTCGCCCTCTGGCGCTTCTTCTTCGTCTTCGCCGCCGAACTCATCATCTACGATACCCATATCGTCGTCGTCGTCCGAAAGTTCTTTGCCCACGGCCTTGTTCGCATCTTTTTCGGCTTGACCGCCGCGCTTCATCGCCACAACGGTTTCTTCGGCGTCCTCGCGAACTTTTTGAGGATCCGGCATGCACTCGAGCAGGTGCGGTGGGAAGTATCGTGTGGATCGAGGATTGAGGACGTGCAGCAGCACGCGACGAGCGTTTTTGTGCGACGCCACTTCTGCCAAACCCTCTTGCTTGAGCTCACTCACGACACCCTTGCCCAACAACTGCGTGTCGTCCACGCAATCGAAGAGCGAGGCGATGACGACGTGGGCGTAATCATCCTGCGATACCCTCGAAACTTGACCTTTCAACGCCTTGATCACCCCCTTGCGTTGCTTGGCGCCGGAGTGCGCGAGTATCATATTCACCGCGTGCGCACCATCCTTCGTGTGCATCATGCGAAGTAAACCGGCGGCGGCTATCGATCCCGCCGCCTCGGCTTTTGTGCTCGGACCGCCGACGCTGAGATACTCAGCCAATACCCGATGGATCACTGATGAAGATACCAAGCCCTTTTCCAACACTGGAATCATCGTCGCGTTGATGTGGCGAAGCATGCCTTGGCGCTGCGCCACGGGCTTGAGGAGCAAAGCTTCGCGAAGCGACTTGACGTCGTCCGCCGCGCCGAAGTGCACGAATTCCGGACCGTAAAACTCAAAAGTCATCGCCTTCTTTTCTTTCGCCGAAGCCGTGTGATACAAAGCCTCAACGATTTGTGACCCCACGGGATGTCGCGCCAATCGCGCGATTTGCCCGCGCAAGTTCCCAACCAGCGCCGGTATCTCCTTCTTGTCGGCGGCGTCTATGAGTTTGCGAACCAGGAAATTCCCGTACAGCGACTTTGACAGCAACGCCATCTGCGGCGTTACTTCGCTCATGATCTTAGCGCACTGCTCAGTAGTGCCGTATTTCAACACCGCCTGCACCACGCGCGAACCTTTGTGATTGTTGGCCAACTCGGGAACCTTCCCCACGCACTTTTTGTAAATTTCGTCGCACATCGCGCTTCGATCCGCCTTCGACACTTTTTTGCCTCGCATCCGCTCCCAAATCTGCGCCAACTCCTGCACCAGCGCAAAGTTTGGTTTTCTCAGCGCCTTCATCTCATCGCTCTTCGCCTTGGCTTCTTTGCGACTCAATTTACTAAAATCCACCTTCTCCGCGTTCGCCGCGGCGTCGCTTCGCTTCTTCTTCGGAGCCGCGTCCTCGCGCGAACCAGTCTCCTTGTCGCTCGTCGCTCCCTTCTTTCGCTTGCCAAGCTTCTTTCCTTGTTTAACGTTCGATTTCTTCCCCCGCTCGAGCTCGAGCGCGCGCTCATCGTCGTACTGCGACGCGTCGCCGACGTTCACGAGCGCGGGCGCGGCGGCGGCGGCGCTCGGATTGAATTTATTCGTGCGTTTCGCCGCGCGACGCGCTTTAGCGCCACCGCCAGCCTTAGACTCGGCGCGAGGCATGTCGCTTCACGTCGGACGCTCGCGTCGAGATGGCGATCGCCGAGCGTCGCCGAGCGTCGAGTTGTGCGGTCGACGGCGCCGACGGCGCGCCGAAGCCAAAGCCAAAGCCGGCCAGCCAAAGCCGAAGCCAGAAGAATCGTGTGGATAACGGTGATTTACAAAAGTACGACTAATCCTCGTAGATGCGACACTCATCATCGTCTGGCTGCGCCTCGCAGAATTCCACGACGCCCGGAGAGTTGTTGATCTCGGAGACGATTTTTGGGTCGCTCGCGTCGAGACGCATCACCTCCTGGGCGAACGACTCCTTGTCCGACGTTTGTTGCGCCAACAAAAAGGCTTGAAAAGTCCTGCGCATGATGTCGCCGCGAGATAAAATCCCGACCAACACGCCGCGATCGTCGACGACGGGCATGCGCGCGAGATTACCGTTGAGCATCAATTCCGTCGCCTCCACGAGGGGCATGTCCGGCGTGCACGTCGTCGCCTCGTGCATCGCCGTCGATACCTTCGACCCGCTGGCTTTATACATGCGCTCTTGCAAGTTGTGAAATTGACTCCACATTTCTTTCACGTTCCCATTGAACTCATCGCATCGTCCAACGCGCGGAAACATCCCGTCATCCGCCACGCTCTTCGTCGTCTCCTTCTTCCCCACGCGCGCCATGAGGTCGTACTCGCTCACCACGCCCAAAACCTCACCACTCGCGTTCACCACCGGCACGGCGCTGATTCGATTATCGACTAACAATTTCATCGCCTCGAACACGCTCTCATCCGGTCGCACCGTCAGCACTCGCGACGTCATGACGCTTCGCACCACGTCGCGATTGACGATGTTTTCAATCTCGTCCCACGTCAGCGCCTCGTCGCTCGACGATCCGACCGCGCGCGTTTCGCACGAGCGCGCGATCGACGCGCGCGGTCGCGCTTTCACCGCGCGCGTCCCTCGCGCGCGCGTCATCGACGCGCACGTCGTCGCGGTCCGCTGATTTTGATTTCGCGCGCGGTGTCGACGATGGCGACGTCCCGCCGACGACGGCGCGGGCGCGTCGGCGCGCGGCGCGAAGGCGTGCATGACGGCGACGAACCGTTCGTCGCGCGCGCGTCGATCGTCGACGTATCCGACTCGCGCGCGACGAGGACGCGCGGCACGACGGTCAATGACGCGCGCGATGGATCGATCGCGCGCGCGCGTCGACTCGCGCGTCTGTGAATGAGTGAACGACGCGCCAGGTGGAGAGAGTTGACGTAAGTAATTACACGGTGCCCGACGAAACCTGACCGTTGCGCGAAGGAGGCTCTAAGAACGAGAAGAATCCTTTGTTGTCGTTCGCGTCCTCGACGAACAAATCGTCCGGAACGCGCGCCGCGGCGTGCGCGCCGACGCCGAGCAACGCCACGCCGAGGCCGCTAAACAAAACCGTGCCGGCGCTCGTGAGCATGAAGATTACGAAGGCGCTCAGCGCGGACATCCCCATCAACGTCTCGCGATGACTTAACTCTCTATCTCCAATCTTAAGCGGTTCGCTGCGAACGGAAAACACGTACACCCACGCCGCGGCGACGGAGCCAAAAATCGCCAAAGAGCTCGGATGAAACAACACAAAGAGCGAGAGCACGGCGCTCGCGAAGACCAAGTAGTTGATTCTGAAGTAGTTTAAGTTTTTCTGCATCCTCGACGTCGCGTCGCCGAAACTCACCGGACGCGCGTACGCCGACGCATCCAATATTTCACTCATCGGTTTCTGTTGCGCCCAGACGTGTTGCGCCGACTCCTTCACCCGACCGACGGCGCCGAAGACGCCCGCGCTCGCGCTCGCGCTCGCCGCGTCGACGGACATTTGCGCGAGATCTATTCCGCTTCCCGAGGTTCACGGTTCGTGATTTCCCTGGTCGTCGTCACCGTCGGGTCGTCGTGGGTCAGTCTCGCGTCCTCCTCCATCCGCGCCGCGGCGCTCGCGCCGTTCGGGTCGCCCGTTCGCGCGTCGTCGCGTCGGGGGTACGACGAATCAAAACATCTTGCGGCGAACGAATCTCGCGTTCCGATCGTCGCGTTCGAGTCGGCGCGTCCGCGACGTCGCGAGCGCGAGACGATCGCGATCGCTTCGAGGGCGACGCCGTCGCCATCGCGAACGCACCGTCCGCGTCGTTCGCTCGCGCGCGCGTCTCTGCAGCGCCGCGTCGCCGTCGCGCGCGCATCGTTCGGACGCGCGGATAGGACGCGTGTGGGTAAACAGTGCGGGGTGTCGTTGTGTTCTTGGGTGGTGTCCGTGTGTAAAGTAATACTCGTCGTCGCGTCGCGTCTCGTTACGCCGTCGCGACGGGCGTCGAGCGCGACGACGGCGCGCGCGCGCATGACCATCCGCGCGACGAGATGACGACGCTGGACGACGACGTCGACGCGCTCGATGCCGTCGTGCGCGACGCGTTCGCGCGGACGAACGATGCGCACGCGACGGCGAAGGCGGCGGATGCGGCGCGCGCGCTGGACGCGTTGAAGCGCGAGCCGAGGGCGTGGGCGGTGTGCCTGCGCGCGTACTCGCGCACGACGTCGAGCGAGACGAAGTTTTGGTGCTTGCAGACGCTGACGGAGGCGCTGGCGAAGGAGGCGAAGGAGGCGAGAGGAGGCGGGACGACGATGTCGGACGAAGACGCCGAGACGTTGCGACGAGCGCTTGGGGCTTGCGTGAGCGAAGCGACGGGCGAGATCGCGACGGGAGGAGGCGATGCGGATGATCGACGGAGTTCGGCGGCGTCGGCGGCCTCGTCGACGTCGACGCCGGCGTTCGTGAAAAATAAGCTCGCGCAGGCGTGCGCGTACGCCGTGGCGCTGGAGTACCCCGAACGATGGCCCTCGTTCTTCGCGGATTTGGCGAATTTGTTGAGCCGAGGGACGCAAGGCGTCGATATGTTCACGCGCGTGCTCGAGGCGATCGACGAGGAGCTGATCGCGACCTTGGACGCGGGAAGAGCGGGGAAGGAGGACTTCGCGCGTTCGATGCGCGTCAAGGAAGCCATGCGAGCGGATGGGAGCTTACGCTTAGTTTTCGATGCGTGGAGGCAGTGTTTGGAACATTTCGCGCGCGTCGATCCACGCGTGGCGACGCGGATATGGTCGGTCGCGCGGCGATACGTCGAGTGGGTGGACGTCGGTCTCGTCGCGAGCGAAGAGTACGTGCAGTGCGCCAAGGAGTGTTTGATGCTCGACGATTTGAGCGGCGCGGCGGATGAAAGTTTGCGCGCCGCGGCGGTAGCGTATTTGCACGCCGTCATTACGAAAGGGATGGAAACGAGCGCGAAAGTGCGCCTGATCATCAGCACGAAGATCGTAGAAGTGTGCGCTCGGTTGCAGGCGATTTGCGCGGCTACTCAGGATGACTTCGACGAAGAATTCGTTACTCAGGTGACGAATCTCGCCGCCGCGGTCGCCGCGGAGCTTTTGAACGCGAACAAAGTGGAGAATATAACGGCTCTAGGGGTCGAACTGTCCGCTGAGGTCGGTTCGTCCTTGCATCAGGTGACTCCGTTGGTTTTGTCGAGCATCAATTTTAAGCACGAGCGCGCCGTGCTCGTGGCACTACCGTTCCTCACGGCGTACATTGGGTACATGAAATCACAGCCGGCGTTGTTGAATGCGGCGCAGCCGGCGCTTACATCGGCGTGCCAGGCGCTCATAGCGCGCGGGGCGTTCCCTACAGAACACATAGACGACTTGGATTGGAACGACGGCTCCAACGCCCTCACGCAAGAATTTGAAGCAGACGTCTTCAGTCTTCGAGCTGAACTGAACGTGCAGCTGAAGAACATAGCGCGGCTCGCACCACACTTAGCGCGCGAAGTCGTTCGTCAAGTCTTAACGAGCGCCATCGTGGGTAGGGGCGACGGAAACCAGCTTTGCTGGCAAAACGTCGAGGTCGCGATTTCGGCGCTGTTCACCCTCGGGGAAGGCGCCGACGACGCCGCGGTGAAACCCATGTCCATCGCGGATCGAAGCAAGGCGACGAACGGCACCGGTGAGGTCACAGACACCCCCCTCGGAGCGCTAGCGGTATCGCTCATACGCGAATGGGGCACGAGTGTTGGTCGCGCGGCGTACCATCGCCTCGTCGCGCCGACGTTTTTGGAGATTTGCGTCAGATATCACGCCGTTTTGGAGCGCGACGACGCCGCTCTAGTCGCCGCCTTGACTGCGTTCTTAGACGAGCGAGGTATAGGGCACGTCGATCTCGCCGTGCGGTCGCGTGCATGTTACTTGCTTTCGCGTCTGTCCCGACCGCTTCGCTGCAAGCTTTCGGATAAGGTGGAAAACATCATGCGCGTACTCCCGGCCTATCTCACGGAATTCGCGAGATCGTTGCCGGAACCGACGACGCAGAACGCCGCGTTTGTATCTGTGAGCGCAGCTGGTATTCAGTCTCGAGCGATGGCCGAGAGCGGAAACGACGATCGATTGTACCTATTCGAAGCCTTCGGCACGATGCTAGGCGCGGATGAGGTGAACGAAGAGGAACAGTATAGATATTTATCGCAAATCGCCGCGGGGCTTTGTCGTCAAATCGAGGAAGTCGCGGTGGGAGGACAGTCGGGCGAGGACGCGCCAATTCGCATCGCATTGGCAACGCGCGCCATCGTGGCGTTCGGGAATATATCCAAAGGATTTTCGCAGCGAACGTGCTTGACGAATAGACCTCGCACTGGAGAAGTGTTTCGATCGTGTTTGGAGATGTCGCTTCGATGTCTCGACGTGTGGCCGCGAGACGCGAGCGTGCGCAATCGTGCCACTGGTTTCTTGCACAGAATGATTGATTTGCTCGGACCGACTGTGACATCGTACTTGGCCCCGACGGTACATAAGCTCCGTCGCGATGCCGACGCCGCGGAGCTTCGAGAGACGTTGGTGCTTTTCAATCAACTCGCGTCGACGTACGCCGCCGAGCTCGCGCCATTTGTTGTTGAAGTATTACCAGGTCTTGCCGCGCAAATCTTCAACACGATCTCCAGCGCGTACACGCAGGCATCGGTTGAGTCCGTGGGGGGAAGTATCGCCACGAACACCGAAGTTGTGCGCGAAGCCGACGAGCTCGAACGTATGTGGCTCACTACGACGGCGGCGCTCGGCGCCAACGCGCTCGTTGCGCCCACATTCACGGGATATCCCAACATCGAGCGCACCACACCGCTCAGAGAGCAGATGTTGTCGCATCTCGTTCAAGCTGCGCAGTCACACGGCACGGTGAGCGCGCGCAAAGTCGCCCTGACCGCGCTCAAGAGCTTTGTTGAGGAATGGACCGTGGACGCATCGCCCGACGAACCTCCTTCGCTCGAAGGTGCGCCGACGTCGTCGGCGCCCGCCAAAGGACCGAGAGATGAACGCGTACCAGGCTTTACGCAATTCGTTATCGAACGCGTGTGCGTGGAGTGCTGCGTCTTACCGCCCATACGCGGTGATTTGGACCTCTCCGACGCCGTCTCTGTCGGCGCGCTCAACGAATCCTTCGCCATCCTCGCCGTCGTCCACGCCCGGCAGTCCGCCGCCTTGACCGCCGCCCTGACGCACGTCTTCCGTCACTCCGTCTTACCAAGTTATTCTCCCGATCGCATCGACGCCATCGTCAACGAGTACACCCGCGTCCTCGCCGCCGCCTGCGCCGCCGGCAAGCCGCATTTGCGTTCGACCAAACCCGCGCGCGCGCTCGTCGACGCCGTCCGTCGCGAGATCGCCGCCGCGCCCGACCGCGGCGCCGCATATCGCACAGTAGCATTAGACCCCCTCACCCCTAGACTCGCCAAGCGAGGCGTGTGATTCGACGCGATTCAACGAAGCGAGACGTAATCCGTCGTCCGTCGTCCGCGCGCTCGGCGTTCGCTGTCCGACCGACCGTCGGTGCCGTCGGCGCCGTCTCCGGGCCGACCGCGCGCCGACCGCGCGCCGACCGCGTTATCCGGAGAGCGCGACGCGCGCGGGCGCGGGCGTGGGCGCGCGGACGCGAGACGACGATGACGACGATATCATCGCCGTCGCGCCCGCGATCGACGCGCGACGCGGACGACGGCGACGACGACGCGCGCGCGACGACGACGACGAACCGACCGAACCGACCGCGCGGGAAGGAGCACGGCGGCGACGACGACGACGACGCGCGCGACGACGCGCGCGACGACGACGAAGAGGAGGCACGCGCGAGAAAGATGACGCTCGCGCGAGACGCGCGAACGCGCGGTGCGGCGGAGCGCGAGAGCGACGACGCGGAGACGCGGTCGAGAGGGAAGAAGCGCGCGCGGCGCCAACGCGATGACCCGGGAAGGCGGGACGCGCGGACGACGTTCGGAGAATTCGCGACGCTGCCGACGGAGCTCGTGGTGAAGATAATGAAAGAACTCGATGCGTACTCGCTGGCGATGGCGATGTGCGCGTGTAAGGACTTTGAAGCGACGGGCAGGGGAAACGACGAACTGTGGCTCGAGTTGTTGCTTAAACTCGAACCGCGCGCGCTGATGCGAGAGGATTTGATGCGAAACGGCAGTGGGAAGCTTCGTGCGTTTAGCTATAGGGAGTTGTTCATTTGGCGCTTGCACACGCTGAAAGGGTGCGCGATGATGAACACGAAGGCGTACGCCAAGATGGCGGCGCGGGGCGACGCCGCGCGCGTAGGGACGAGCGCGTTGAGCGCGGACGCTTCCGGACCGAGCTCGAGCGAATTGCGGTCGAAGATAGGTCACCTCGGTAGACTGGCCGTGATAGATCAAGAACGGTTGTTCACGTGCGATCCACGACCGAAGGGGGGACTCATTTACAACGTT
>Ga0222714_10003931_pt1 | contig 14838 bp, 9 predicted proteins | sample C33_3DmetaG_FD_165048 | JGI IMG/M metagenome (GOLD analysis project Ga0222714, IMG submission 165048) | Estuarine water microbial communities from San Francisco Bay, California, United States - C33_3D | ecosystem: Environmental > Aquatic > Marine > Unclassified | place: USA: California... | reverse complement strand
GAATTAAATATTTTTTTTATGGATTTGACCAAATATTCATTTCCATGTTCATCATCGTCGCCGAGACCATAAGTGTCCAAATTTTCGGCGCCATAAGTTTCAGCGCCATAAGTTTCAGCGCCATAAGTTTCAGCGCCATAAGTTTCAGCGCCATAAGTTTCAGCGCCATAAGTTTCAGCGCCATTTTCCAATGTCAAGTGGTGCGAAGAAACAAACGTGGGTTCATCAATTGGCATGGCCACTGTCATGGACAGCGTCAATAGCAATAGCAAACACGGTTTCATATTCATTTGAAAAGGGAACGTGTTATGTATTGTCATTATAAAAAAAGTTTATATCAGTTTTCTTAATATGTATGCAGTTGAATCATTTATGAACAGATATAAAAAAATATAAACAGTATAATAAAACTACACAATTGTCCCCTGGTGTGCATAAAATGCAGCATGAACAACCACAATCACAACCACAACCACAATCACAACCACAACATCATGAAATAATCAATGATTATTACAACATCAACACCACCAACAACGACACCATCAACAACATCAATAACATCATCACCAATGATGTGCATTACATTTACAACGACATCATAAATCAAGTTAATACAGTTGATGCAAATTCAGAACCAATTCGCTGTAAGAAAAAACGAACGTGCAAAAAGATGAGTGAAAAAGACAAAGACAAAGACAAAGACAAAGAAAAACCACTGCACATTCCTAAATTTGCAGAACACGATGCTTTCATGCAAACCGAACACAAGGTTGCAGAACTTAAGGAAATATGCAAACATCACGGGATTAAATGCAGTGGAGCCAAACAGGATTTGAAGCAACGCATTCACACGCATCTGATTCAATCGCATTTCATAACTCGCATACAACGGCTGGTTCGCAGAAGTTTCATTAAAATGCACGCACGCATTAGTGGTCCTGCATATCACGACAGGACGCTGTGCGTGAATGACACTGATTTTTACAGCATGGAACCGGTGTGCGATATTTCGCGCCGGCAATTCATAAGCGTGAAGGACAATTCCGGAATGGTGTATGGATTTGACATCATGTCTCTTTACACGTATTACATGTCCGAAACCAAAAATGGCAATGCTTCATCAACCACGCCGATGACAAATCCATACAACCGAATGCCACTGCCAATGTCGCTGCGATTCCAAATGTTTCGAAAAATTTATTTGACTCATGTCATTGGTGCAAAGTGCATCATTGAAGTGGAACCGGAACCGGTGTTGTCAATGCAGCAACAAGACGACAACACGTTGTTTGCGTCATTCCAGCAACTCAATTCGCACGGACACTATGCCGACTCTTCATGGTTTGGCGACCTCAATTTTGTGCAAATCGTGCGATTCATGCGAGAGTTGGCCGACATCTGGAATTACCGAGCCCAGATCATGCCGCAAATGAAACAAGACATATGCCCACCAAATGGTGACCCATTTCGATACATTGATTTGCGTGGCTTTAACATGCAGCCGGACATGATTCGCCATCATGGCATCCAACTCATAAACCGATTTGTCACATCGGGCATAAATCGCGATAGCCAATCATTAGGTGCATATTACGTGTTGTCCGCCCTGACTCTTGTGAGCCAACCGGCACAGGCCGCCATGCCATGGTTGTATGAATCCGTTGTGCACGCTTAACTTCGTCTTACTCGTTTGGTCGACTTCTTTTTTGACAGTTTATATTTTCGATTCCGGGTTTGTCGTCGGCGTTGTTTTTTCTTGCCACCATCAGGCCGAGGAAGAGACACGGATTCACCAGAACCAGGTGTGGGAAGAGGCCAATGTGAAAAACCATGCTCATGCACACCCGCAACCGTGCCTGCATCCATAAATGCATGTGCAGACCCCGATTCAAGTTTAGGGGAAACCGATGGAATGCGAGGCACAGATTCAACCCGATGAACAGTGCCATCTGCCAATACTCGGCATCCCAATGAAACCAGCACCACATGTTGATTCGTCCATGCAGTTATAGCAGCGTCATCAGTTGTGTGGGCTAGCTTTGAAACGACAATTTTTATAACCGCATAAATGTCTGAAAGTTGAACATTTCGATATGTTGTTCTGTCAGGATTAACATAGACATAGGGGGGAATGTTCATGCTAATTCCACCATCTGCGGTGGGTTGAATGTCCAAATTCCCCCCAGTGTGTTGCCACATGTCAACAATGTCATGACTAAACGTCCGAAAATCAAATAATCTGCTTCCGAGTGGAAGTTTTAAAAACATGCGAACACTTGAAGGGTTGCTGTGCAATCTGTGTGGATTGCTTGCGTCAACGAGGTCATGTTCGACTGAACCTTCGGTTAATACAATTAAATCATCCATTTTTTCAGAAGGTTCATACAACGACAGCGGAGAACCATGTGTCAGGTTGGCGTCTTTGAATGCTTCAATGAAACTAAGAAACTTTTTTTTGTTGAATGATTCGCTGCGTGCATCGCAGCCATTTGTCATGCCTGTCAATTTTGACATGAATTCATTGCTTGTTTCATTTGCACTGCCAGGAGTGTATGTTAGCTCGCCTGCATAGTTGAAAAAAAACGTGCTGCATCCAACATCAATCTTGGGTTCGCCCATGGATTGGTGCGTGTTCATAAGTCCAGAGTGTCCAGCTAAAAAAATAACAACTTTGACTTCATCAGTTCCATGCCTGGTTTTGAAATCAAATAGTGCATCCTGGTTTCTAGCGGAGTCTCTAGCCCAACACCCCCCGGCAACAAAGTCAACCGGCAGTGGTTGATGGGTTTGGATTTTGCTCATTGCATCATTTTTGGCGTGATAACCGGGTCGTTGTGGTTGTGAATAATGCCACAAAACACTGCCCGGTGGTGGCCCAAAACCTGGAGCCCCTGACATGATTGTGTATCTGTGATATAAAGTTTCACTAGAAAATAAAAAATGGATTGTTGCATTCATTAAGGAACATTTGAAACATTTGAAACATTTGAAACATTTGAAACATTTGAAACATTTGAAACATTTGAAACATTTGAAACATTTGAAACATTTGAAACATTTGAAACATTTGAAACATTTGAATTCACCCATTTATCCAAATGTTCAACGCAAATGACATGACAAATGCATGTCAATGTGCATTAAACATTTAATTCGTAAAAAAGCTTAAAAAGACATCTGTATAGAGGGTATAGACCAACAACAAGATGGCTAAGACGACTAAGACCTCCGCTTCGGCGACCGCTTCCTCCACCCCCGCGACCACTTCCTCTGCTGCACCTGCCTCCGCTGCCGCGACCGCCAAGGTTGTGAAGGCCAAGGAGCCCAAGGCTCCCAAGGAGCCCAAGGCCTCTGTTGCCGCCGTTGAACCCGTTGCTGCTGCCCCCGCTTCCACCGACGCTTCTTCCACCGACGCTTCCGTTGTTCCCTCAATTGAGTCCGCCATTGCTTCTCAATTTGCCTCCATTTCTTCCAAGTTGCAGCAGGTTGTTGCTTTTGCCGCCACCCTTCGCTCCGAGCTTCGCGCCCTTGAGCGCCACGCAGTTAAGGAGATCCGCACTGCTCAGAAGGCCAGCGCCAAGAAGCGCCGCAAGGTTGGCAACCGTGCCCCCTCCGGCTTTGTGAAGCCCACCCCCATTTCCAAGGAGCTGTCCGAGTTCCTCGGAAAGACTGACGGCGCTGAGATGGCCCGGACCGAGGTGACTCGCGAAATCAACGCTTACATCCGCAACAACAACCTGCAGGACAAGGAGAACGGCCGTCGCATCAACCCCGATGCCAAGCTGAAGTCCCTTCTCAAGCTCAAGAAGGGTGAGGAGCTCACTTACTTCAACCTTCAGCGCTACATGTCCCCCCACTTTGCCACTGCTGGCAAGCCTGTCGCAGTTGCCACTGCTTAAAATGCAAAATAATAAATGCAATGTAGCAAAACAAAACACCATAAAAATGCATAAACCCAAAATCCTTAAAAAACATAAACCTCAAAACACCATAAAAATCATAAACCCAAAATCCTTAAAAATCATAAACCCAAAATCCTTAAATCTCAAAACACCATAAAAATGCATAAACCCAAATCCGTAAAATAAAAATGCACCGTTTTTATTTTGTTCAAATTACAATTATATTTTCAAATGCCAATACAATAATGGAAAACAATTGTGTGTTTGTGAATTCACGCGGGCTGTTGAAGTCGTGCACATTTCATTCATCCAATCCTAAATCGTCGTGTTCAAATGACACCGCATATTTAACACAAATGTTAAAGGATGACAGAATGCACAATGGAATGTCCATTTATGTCTGCAGTGATTTGCTGAGATGGTTTGTGTCGAATGTGTTGCCACACATTAAGCACGGGTTCGTGTTGGTGTCAGGGGATTCAGACATGTGCATTCCAATGGATGCCCTTGGTCCATCGGAAACAGCAGCCCTCATGAACAACCCCCATTTGTTGAAATGGTTTGCACAAAATCTCTGCATTTGCAATCATGCAAAATTGGTGCAGCTCCCCATCGGTTTGGATTATCACACCATTTCAAATGACCCGCAGTTCAAGTGGAGAACGCATGGCGAACGAAGCGAACCCATCTTTCAAGAAACCATTCTAAACGAGGTAAGAGAGAACATGCGCCCATTTCATGAAAGAATTCCATTGATTTACGTGAATTTCACAGCAGCAAAAGATAGATTCCAACAGCGCAAACAATCACTTGCTGAAATACCCCCCAACCTGCTTGCAATCAATGCCAATGATGTAAAACGAACCACCAACTGGAAAATCACAATGCAATATGCATTTGTTCTCTCGCCATTTGGCATGGGAATGGACTGTCATCGAACATGGGAAGCGCTTTGTTTGGGGGCCATTCCAATTGTGAAATCAAATGTGTTCAAATCCCTGTTTGAGGACCTGCCCGTGTTGATTGTGAATGATTGGCACGAAATAACGAGGACGCTGCTGGATGACACCATTCAAGCATTCAATACCAAACAATTCAATTATGAAAAAATTAAATTGAAGCATTGGACAGACATGATAAATTCTAAACAAATATGAAATTCTCATGCGCCATGACCTTCTGCAGCAGTGCGTGGTCGATTTGACATGGGTTGCCATTTGCACTGGGCAATTGATTGGCATTCAAGCGGATGGAATGAAACATGTCATGTATCGTGGTGATTGCATCGTAATCGAATTTCAGCCGCGGATGAATTGTCCCGCAGTTGTGGTGCAACCAAGTGTAAAAGTCGGTGGCAACAATGCTGCCAGTTTCCTCCGCTTCTTGCACACATTTTTTGTATTGTTTGAACAATTTCAGTGCTAGTTTCAAATGCAAACTGAATGGTTTTGACTTCATCTTCGGGTTCGTTCTGACACAAACATGGCCGTCGGCAAGTTCCGTGGAACCGCTAGTGTAATCGGTCCCAGACACCACGCATATTTGGCGAAACTCGTTCATTGTTATTCCAAGCAACTCCAGGATTTTGGACATGTCATGCATGATCATTGTTTGGTCCAGCAAATTCAAATGCCTCAAAACGCGCGGGCATCCGTACACAAACATGTCGCTGTCATCCGACAGACACGCATGCGCTTTCCGTTTCAAAACCATTTGCGCACACATTGCGTCGGCTTCTCCTGGCGCCACAATGTAATTGACGTCGAGCGCCTGCAACAATGTCTTCACGTGTTCAAAATCGGCATCGTGCAACCGAATGAACCGGCGCTTCAACGCCTTCAACAGGTGCTCGTTGTCGCATTTTTGTGAATGAGAAGAGGAAGTCAGTTCCAAATTCGTTTTCACCTCATTGTAATGCATTTCAGCAATTCGTTTCAAGCGTTGCCGCTTGTTCAAAAGGTTGCGCTTTTCATCGGGAGGTTTCCCGTCAAATATAAATATCGGCACAATTCCGCTCAATTGAAACATGCGGACCATGCTGTACATGTTTTCAAGCAGTGCTTCATCCGCCGCAAACCGATACATGTAGATGCTGGCATCCACGGCGAGCACCTTGCCCTCCAGGTCGGCGAATGAAATCGTTTTGATTGCTCCAGGACACTCGCGTCTCACAAATTGGTTCAAGTGTTTAATGCCCATCGCAGTTGTTGAAAGGAATTTTAGTGAAACAAATCAAATCAATTTTTCACTAAAATTAACTTTACTCGGTTGCACTAAGCACCGTCATGCGCATGCTTGAACCCGGAATTACGTGCGATGACACGCTGGGTGTGGCAGGACACCGATGTTTGCAATGGTGCAGCAGTTCCATGAAGCTGTTGAAGTTAGACCGATTGGTGCGAAACTGCATGACGTTGGCTCTCGGTTTTTTGTCGATGAACGGGTTGTTCTTGTAGCACCATTCCAGAAACAGCTCATGCGAGTGCTGCAACGCGCAGGTGAGCACGTAATATGCAAACACGTTGGTGTTTTCGCGGTATTTTTCCGCCACAATTGCCCGGTTTTGGTCGGTGGGATTCAGCAACACGCTCGAAGGAATGTCCATGTGGTGCATGATTTTGGCACACTGGTGCAGCGCATGGTCTGCGTCCTTGCGCAGGCCCTTCATCACGCACTCTCCAAACACGGCAAGTGCAACATCCGAGTTTTCACATTTGGCATCGTGATGTTCGCAGCCGCCATTGCCGCCATCTGCAAAGCACGCAAACACCACGTTCAAAATGCGCGCCCATATTTCGCAATACGTTTCATATATGCGGACCGGGTGCGAAATGGCATACGTGCGCTGCAGAACACGCTGCATCGCGGCATCCGCCCCATCCGGCAGGTCGCCTTCAATGAACGACAGCCCAAACGCGTGAAACAGCTCGTGAATGAGGACCTTGAACCACTCCTCTTTGCGATACACCACAACGTCATTGTTCCTTGCGCAGTGATACGCCAACCCGGTGTTGGCGTGTTCCGAATCAAATGCCTCGCCCTTCCGCGTCGGAAACAGCTTCTTGAACTCGGTCATGTAAATGAAAATGTTCAGAGTGGAGGAGCACGTGATGCGGGAGGCGTGCAGCGAAACCAGGTGCAGGAGCGCACACACGCGCCTCGCCCTTGCCATCATTTTATGCATGTTTAAATTGTCATCGCGTTTATTGAACACCACGAAATGCAGAACCACGTCGCGGCCACCCACGCTGAACTTGTATGTTACGGCCACGCTTTGCTCATTCAAAATATGGCGCTGTATTTCTTTGGGAAAAAAGTCGTCGGCTCCGTTTGCCCCATTTGACATGAGCCGCCGCCGCATGTCGGCCGGCAGCGGCACCTGCATCCATGAATCAACCGTCTTCACAGTCCGCTCAAATTGCTTCAATCCGCAGTCTGCGAATGAACGCCTCATGTCGGAATGCAGGCCTTTGAACACCTTGTGCAGTGTTTTATCATTGAAAGAATTGACAGGCATTTTTGATACGAATATAATGATGTACTGTAATTTCATTATATTTGAATTTTATGATTTCATATTTGCACATTTGCGTGCAAAATGTAATCATTTATTTCTTCACTTTCTCTCGTTGCAGCCGATGTCGAACGCGCATCAACTCATCACACACAATGGGCGGTTTTCCGCGCCTAAAGTGCACCAGCTTGGCGTTTCGCGTGTTCAGCAGCATGCCCGCCAAATAAGAGTTCTGGCTGTATTTGGCATACTGCGCATCCTCGCGCTCCTTTTTTTCACGCGCGCCGAAATCCGCGTCGGGCTTAATGTCCTTGTATTTGTCGTCCTTTGTCGCGGTTTGCGCCATTGTGGGACTTTTTGACAATTCTGAATCCGAATCTAGAGAGAATTGCAGATAATGCTTGGGGGTTTCCTTGCGAAACTTGCTGCCTTGCAAATAGTGCTCCAGCGTGCGCCACTTGTGGCCGTCCAGTTCAAACAGCGGCTTGGCGCGGTCATCGCCGGGAGGCTCCCAAAAGTTGGACAGCATCTTGCGCCACTGCGGCGTCTCTTTTGCCAGCTCGGCGAACTTGGGAATGTCGGCACGCTCAATGGTTTCACCCGACCCCGTGCCCGGCAGCGGCTTGTCCATGCTCTTGCTGTAAAACTGGAACACGATTGCGTCGTTGTACAGCGGGGCATGGCCCGACGCCGTGTCCATGGATGCTGCTGGCTGAAGGACGGCTTGGTCCTCTTCGATGCCTTTGAGTCCGAGCTCCTCCTCGCGAAACGTGCGGAACTGCGGAATCAGATTGTAAGGCCCTGCGTTGCATTCCATGCATTTTTCCACCACCATGACCTTAATATCATACGGAATCTCTCGAAAAGTCAGCAGTGATTCGCCCTTGTATGTGATGAGCTTGTAGTGCATGCCCGTGTGCTCAGCCATGATGTAAAAGTCGGGCTCAAACGTGCCCTGGTCTTCCAGTACGCGGTCGTTCAGCTGGCCGCACTGCAGCACGCCGCCCATTTCCCCAGCATGGAACCTCTCGGAAGAGAGAATAATGAGTTTAATTCGGAGGATGCGCTCCAGCGTGGAAATGGCCCACGTGTCGGCCCAAAACGCGCACGATTTCAGCATCTCTCGAAAATCCTCCAGCGTGTTCACGTTCTTCATGAAGTGGAAATCCTGCAGCAGCTCCTTGCTGAGAGCCAGTTCGGATTTCAGACGCTGGAACTGTTCGGCGTTACGGCGCGATTCAAGTATGATGGCCTGCTGCTCTTTTGCGTCAGGAGTGCGCTCCAGTCGCTTCTGCAACTTTTCATTTGCAGCCTTCAACCCGCGCATTTCCGTTCTCGTGGTTGCAATGGAGTCTGCAAACATGGTGTGCTTCTCCTTGTAATTTTGAAACACTTCTTCAGTGGCTTCCGCTGCCAGCTTGCGACGGAGTTCGGGCACTTCCACGTATTTTCCACGGGTGCGATACGCGTCGCGAATGACGGCGAACAAGCAGTCGCCGGCGCCTTCATTGTCCGTTATGCCGAAGTTGTTGTTCTGCATGTGCGTCTGGACCCACGGCTGGGCGGGCTGCTTCTTGTATTCGGCGTGCTCCGCTTGTGCAGTTTCCTTGGTTTGGGGAGGAATGGCCAGCGCCTTCATTTTGGAACGCAGCGCATTTGCTGCGTCATCCACTTCTTCCACCACACGTTCTCCTGCAACCACAACAACTGCATCTTCCTCCGCGCCTTCGTCTGCCGCTTCGTCTGCTACCACTTCGTCAGCCGCTTCGTCTGCCGCTTCGTCTGGTGCAACGACCGACGCCACAGCAGTTGGAGCGTTCTTGCCGCGACTGTCGGCTTCCAACATTTCGGCCGTGACAAACGAATAAACGAGTGGATGCGGCAGTTTGTCAATGTCCAAGTCATCGTCATCATCCAAAACAACGCTGGCTTGTTCTGCGCCTATTTCAAACACGCCAATCTGTTTCACCACCCGGTCGTCAGTGTTGATTAAGTACATGGGGTAATAAATGATGCCCTTTTTGTCGGTCTTGCCGCGACCGATTGCAATGCGCACTTCTTTGCCTAAAAGCTCGATTTCATACATGGTTGCATCATAATCGGCGTCATCCCGCTCCAACTGCTTGTACTCTCGATAATTGATGTCTGGATTCAGTTTAGAACGGACCATGACGAGAGAATGTATGTATTATTTACGTATTATATAATACATGCATTAAATTTTTGTATTTATGTGTTTATGGGCGCCATTGATTTATTCGATTCAATGATTCAATTTACGACACCTTCACCTTTCGGGCGACAACACATGAGATAACAACGCGCAATGGCACAAATTCCAAACACAACTCCCATAATGATGAAAACCACGTGCGCAATTGGCATCCCTTTCTTTTACATTGTCGTGTTTTTATATTTCGCAAGATGGATTCATGTATGTCTTCGCTTTGTAAAAGATTTGCGCTGTTTGTGCTGTTTGCACTGTTTGCGGGTTCCACCTCCTTTTTTAAACCAACGCATTGGATTCAATGCGGTTGATAATCTTGAAACCCAACTAGTGGGAGCAGCCACTGCTGCAGGTTTCACCACTCCGCGTGGGTGTGGGGGTGCATGTATCGTTCTTGCTTCAGGTTCATTTGCTTTTGCTGCTTTTGCTGCTTTTGCTGCTGCTTTCCCACGTTGTTTTGCTGTTTTTTCTTCTTGTGCACGTCTTGCATCTTCTATGCGTCTTATTGCTTCTTTCTGCATTGGGTCTGTCATCCAACTGGGTCTCAATTCAGTCTTAGGCATGGCAGCACATGCAGAAGGACATAACCTGACATTTTCTGTTATAATGGCAACAACCTCTTGCAATCGTGTGTTTGAAGGAACAGAACCGACCTGAAATGTACTTAAAAATAATCTAAAATCATCAAACGGAGTAACATCAATGTCAACATTGGGGATGTGCACACTTACATTTTGGTCTGGATACACAACTTTCAAAACATTACCACATTGACAATATGGATGATTATAAATCATTAAATTTGTCATGAAGTCAACGAATGCCACCATCGTCAATGCACTATGCACATTTTCTAGAGTGGGTTGAACGCATGTGAAGTCGACAACCGCCATCAAGCGTGTTTCAAACGCAAGCATCAAATCATGCAGATTTTGACTGCGGTGTTGAGGTTGGCTATTGTCATGAAACCCAATTTGAAGAAACCCACATAACTCTTCCAGACTTGGAAATCTTGCAAGCCGTTTAGTATTTTCCGATTCCGTCGGGTCGACAAGGGCTGCATCGGCCGTTGCATTTATAGTTTCAGTGCGCGATCTTAACCTGCACATCGTGTTAAAAATAGACAAAAGGCTGAGACGGTCTGATTCAATATTTAGATTAAAAAGTCCTCCCCAGTCGATTAGGTAAAGTTGCATGCCGTCTGGTGTTGCCAGTCCATTTCCTTCATGAAAATCACGTGGCATAATTCCTTTTCCCCTAACTGTTGCAATGTTCGCCACCATGCGAAGGGCAGCCGGGATGTATTGTTGTTGCCCTCTCAAGGAATGAATGGTTTGAAACGGCTCAGTTCTGGGAACACCTGGTGCAGTGCGTTTAAAATCCATCATTTCCATCAAAATAACATCAACCATTATTCTGTCGCTCGTAATCCATGCATTGAACCAATCATAAATTTCCTTAGGAGTGCCAAAAACATCTGGATTGGCTGATTTAGCCGTTGATGACAACACTGTTGCAAAAAATAGCCGAAATTGGTCTCCAGTTAAAATGGCATGAGCAATCACGTCTGGCACAAATGAAGCCGTGGTTCTTCGGCAAGAGAGTTCTTCAAAAACCAATCTTTGAGTGTCTGCTTCTTTGTATGCGTTTTCAGTTGTGGTGGTGTTTTTTATTTTTCCATGGTAGTCTTTTAATAAATGAGTGGCTGCGCCTTTTTGCGAAGGGTCTGCATCATACACAAATGACATTTTTGCACAAACCTTTGTCACGGGGGTTTCAAGTTCGGGCGTGCCAGCAGCAAATGCAGCAAATGTGTCGGCTGAATCAGCCAACGGCAACCCAAATGGGTCTAACAATTCTAAACCTGGCGGCAATGTTAGTTCAAAAATAAATGAGTACGTGCTTGCGTCCCACACAACTTTAACGTCATTGGCATCGACGCGTGAAATCAAAAACTGAATTATGTTGAGTTCAGTTACACCTCGGGCAAGAAGTTCTCGTTTGGTTGCACGATTGAATTTCATGCCACCATGTTGTTGTTGTTGGCGGCGTTTATGCGCCTTATTTGTGCGTCCGCGTGGCATTTTTACACAATCACACCAAGTTGTTTGTTGTTATTAATATTAACAAAGACAATATATTTATAATGCCAAATACACATTTAAAACGAATCGTCATAATCATGTTAAAGCTTAAAATCATGCGCATACTAATTTTTGGAGGAAACGGCTGGATTGGACAACAGTTTGTCGACATCGCATCAAACCAAAACATCGAGCACCGAGTCGCAGCGAGTCGTGTGGATTTGGACCACATTGCCGACTTGGAACAGGAACTGGATGCGTTTGCGCCCACTCACGTCGTTTCATTCTTGGGACGCACACACGGAGAGAAATTCACAACCATTGACTATTTGGAACAGCCTGGAAAACTCGTTGAAAATGTGCGCGACAATTTAATGGCGCCCGTAATTCTTACGCAGTTGTGTGCTGACCGCGACATTCATTACACGTATCTGGGCACCGGATGCATTTTCAACAGCGTTTATGATGAACAATGCAATTGCGTTCAAGCATTCAAAGAGACGGATGCGCCCAATTTTTTCGGTTCTAGCTACTCCATTGTAAAAGGGTTCACTGACCGGTTCATGGCGTGGCGTCAAGGCCAACCGCCGAGCCAAGGCCAACCGCCGAGCCAAGGCCAACCGCCGAGCCAAGGCCAACCGCCGAGCCAAGCGCAAAGAAGGCAGGCCATTCTGAACCTGCGCATTCGCATGCCCATTGTGGGCGAAGACCACCCGCGCAACTTCATAACCAAAATCACGCATTACGAAAAGGTGTGCTCCATTCCGAATTCGATGTCGGTGCTACCGGAGTTGCTGCCCATGGCGCTTGAACTGATGAAAAATCGCTACATCGGCACGCTGAATTTCACCAATCCGGGCGTCATCAGCCACAACGAGATTCTTTCTCTGTATAAAGAGCACGTGGACCCCGCATTCGAATGGCGCAATTTTACGATGGCGGAACAGGACGCCGTTTTGGCATCGAAGCGGTCCAACAACTGTCTGGACACGCAGGAGTTGCAGCGCCTCTTCCCCCAGGTGAAGCCAATCAAGGATGCAGTGGAATCGCTCATGAAGACATACAAACGAGCCGAAAGTTCATGCAACGATGAGGCATCGATTGTCAAGCCGGAATTGTCTGCACATCCCGTGATTAGTGAAGGCATTGAAGACAGCGAATCCACGACAATTTTGGTGACTGGCGGAGCTGGATTCATTGGTTCGCATTTTATAAACGAGTTGTGGGAAAAATACAAGCATGTGCGCATTGTGAATGCCGATGCGTTGTATTATTGCGCAAACGTTGACAATGTGGAGGAACACGTGCGCGCAGACATGCGATACATTTTCGTAAAGTGCAACTTGCGAAACAAAGACGAGGTTGACAGCATGTTCGGCGTGTTTGATGTAACGCACGTGGTGCATTTTGCCGCACAGTCGCACGTGCAAACGTCGTTCACGGATGCGCTGGAGTACACCATGGACAATGTTTTGGGAACGCACAATTTGCTGGAATCGGTGCGACTGCATTGCCCCCACCTCAAAAAGTTCATTCATGTTAGCACTGACGAGGTGTATGGCGAATCCACGATGAACCCCCACGACACGCAAAAAACCGAGCAGTCTGTGTTGTGTCCGACCAACCCGTATGCTGCCACCAAAGCGGCGGCCGAGCTCATCGCGCAATCGTATTACCACAGTTTCCGAATGCCGATTATCATAACCCGCGGAAACAATGTGTATGGCCCCAGACAGTATCCCGAAAAGGTCATTCCACGGTTCATTCATCAACTGCAAGAAGACCAGCCGGTGACGATACAAGGGGACGGGTCTTGTTTGCGCGCATTTTTGCATGTGAGAGATGCGGCTGACGCGTTCATAACTGTTTTAGAGCGCGGAGAGTTGGGCGAAATTTACAATATTGGGTGCGATGAAGGGATGGAATACAGCATTATGGAGATTGCGGTTATGCTAATACATTTGATGAAGGGCGAATCGGCGGACCACACTGCATGGATTCAATTCATCGAAGACCGACCATTCAATGACAAACGCTATTACATCAGCAACTCCAAATTGAAATCGCTGGGATGGAGCATTCGCGTGAATTTTGAAGACGGCATTCGTGATTTGGTTGCATCATGAAGCAATCCAAAATAACACCATAAAACAATGGAAATGAACAAAATATAATATTTGTTCATTTTATGTGATTTGTGATTTATTTTATAAGTTAATTTACAAAATGACACGAAAAAGAATGAGCACAATTAAGAGAAAGCAGAAGAAACAAACAACGAAGCAATCAACGCGCAAAACGAATAATGCATTGAACAAAAACAAAAACAACAACAAACCTATGAACCAAACGCGTCGACAACGTGGAGGTGGAGGAGGGTTTTCGGTTTTCATTAGCGCAGAAGACAATCGGAGAATGAATGTCAAAACGAGTGAGTTTTTTCAAGGACCCGGTATAGAAGTGCAATTGAATGATAGCGAATCAGGCAGTGCAAAATGGTTGATTTGTGGCACAAAGCACACCGCGGCAGACCATTTTCTTCAAAAAACCACCGAAAAAAACCAATGTCATCATGTTTTTACACAAATGCACAGATTGAACGTTAAATCCACATTTTTGGATGCGAAAAATCAAAAAGGAGTAATTCTCACAAATGATGAGTTTGTCAAGTTGTTCATAAATGGTGAATTGAGTAAATCATATCCCATGCTTGTGAGAGAGTACAATGAAAAAATCAAACCCGGAGAAAGATTATTGGAATCACAATTAGAATCACAATTAGAATCACAATTAGAAACAGTAGATTTACAGCAACAACTGCAACAACAGGAACAACAGCAACAACAGCAACAACAGCAACAACAGCAGCAACAGCAACAACAGCAACAACAGCAGCAACAGCAACAACAGCAACAACAGCAACAACAGCAACAACAGCAACAACAGCAACAACAGGAACAACAACAGCAACAACAGGAACAACAACCGCAACAACAGGAACAACTGCAACAACAGCAACAACAGCAACAACAGCAACAACAGCAACAACAGCAACAACAGCAACAACAGCAACAACAGCAACAACAGCAACAACAGCAACAACAGCAA
>Ga0222714_10003930_pt1 | contig 14839 bp, 12 predicted proteins | sample C33_3DmetaG_FD_165048 | JGI IMG/M metagenome (GOLD analysis project Ga0222714, IMG submission 165048) | Estuarine water microbial communities from San Francisco Bay, California, United States - C33_3D | ecosystem: Environmental > Aquatic > Marine > Unclassified | place: USA: California... | reverse complement strand
CGGTTCTGCTCCGGCGGTTCCGGAAGTGAAGGCCAACCTGCGTCTGGGTTGGGTGATGAACAACCACGCTGTAACCGGTACTGTTCACCACCTGAGCGCGATGGATTGGGATGGCACGAACTACGTCCCGGTTATCAACCGCTTCGGTGGCGTTTCACCTGATCCAACCATCATTGGTGGCGAGATTCGCGCCTGGACCGACTTCGACCTGGCCTACACCTACCGCGGTGTAGAAATGTTCGGAGGCGAGATGGCGTTCACTGTAGGTTCTCGTAACCTGTTCGACCGTCAAGCCCAGCGTACTCCTGACTTCGCCGGTGTAATCGGTGAATTGCAGGATCCGATGGGTCGTTCACTGTACGCTCGAGTGGTCTACGACTTCTAAGCTGGTCAGGGGTTCCGCCAGTGCGGAAACCTCGATGCCATAGGGATATGGCTATGCAATACAGAAAGGGGCCCAATCGGGCCCCTTTTTTCATTGGGGAAACAGGCCATAGAGCCTGCCTCCAGTCGAAGTACGCCTTTCACTTGGGAGAGACAAATGAAAAGCAACATCCCCATCCCGGCCAGCGTGTATATCATCACCCTGAACGCGGCCGACCGGCTGAGCCAGCTGCTCAGTCAGCTCCGGAATTTCGACGAGGTCATTATTGTCGATTGTGGGAGCACAGATGAGACCCGCGACATTGCCAGCAGGTATGCCAATGTCGATTTTTCCCATCATGACTGGGTCAGCTTCAGCGACCAAAAGGCCTATGCGCTGTCGAAGTGCCGGAATGAATGGGTATTGAATCTTGATGCCGACGAAGAGTTAACCCAGGAATTTATCGAGGTGATCAGGAATACGATCCGCGGCAACGACTGCGACGCACTGAAATCGAGAAGAATGGTGTATCGCTGGGGAAAACGTTCCCCTTATTTCACCAAGGACAGCCGGCAGATTCGATTCTTCCGCAAGCGCTGCGGTCACTACGAGCCGCGCCGGGTGCACGAACGCATTTGCATAGCCGGCACGGTACACAGTACCCGCGCGACGATCATTCATCATCAGGACATGACGTTTGACGAACTGGAAACGAAGCTTAACCGTTACAGCCAGCTGAAGGCAGAAGACAAGTTTGAGCAGGGCAGCCGGGCCAACTTCCTTGTCCTCTTATTCGTCTTCCCGCTGACCTTCATCCAGTATTATCTCTTCAAGGGGTTCTGTCTGGGCGGGGTGGAAGGGCTGGTGGGTAGCGTCAATATTGCGTTTTACAATTTCATGAAATACGCGAAATTATGGGAAATGGAACACAGCGGGGCAGCCGGGTCTAACCACTTCCCAACTACCAATCATGACAGCACGCCGTATCTCGAGTGGAAAGCGGGCGAGGGCAAGATCCGCTAAAGCTGCCCTGCAACTCGACCTGTGCTGCCCCGGAGTCAGTCCGCACAGGCTTTTGCAGGCGCCGGGTCAGGTTCGGAAAGGAAGGTAACGCTCCAGGCGGAGATGCCCGGGCTGCCCGCCAAAACTCTGCTCACAGGGCGGGAAAACCTGCCCACAAGCGCCATTTCAGGGCTGAAACCCTGATTTTTGCGGCAATCTAACCGGTTTATCAATTCTTTCCCACCCCGATTCAATTCTTTCCCTCCCCCCCAATTTTGTTTGTCAGGTCCCGTCAAAAGGGGAAGTGCAAAAGGCGTCGCAGGCCAAAATAGGGCATGAATCGCTTCATTCCCTCGCGGCTATCTTGCGCAAGTTTTGTGCAATTCTAAAATTCGCTCATCGTCTGAATCGGACTATCTTCAGCAGCGGCGAACAAGACGAACCCACTAGTCAATTTTAAGGAAAGAAACATGAATACGCGCATTATTGCTTCTGTTGCAGGATTCGTCCTGAGCTCATTGGTAAGCTCTTTCAGCCTGGCAGCCTCCGATATGGCGGAGCTTGAGTCTGATTGCGTTGCGGAACTGGGCGGGGAATTTCTGGGTACTGCGTGTGAAGTCACTACTGTCGTTCAGACACCCTATAGCGAGATGATCCGTCCTTCTGGCAAATCCGGTCTGGGCTGGACAGCGGTTGGTGTGACCATTGAAACGACTGTCGACACCTACGCCATCGACGTCGAATAATCTGAGGAAGAAGCTGAAGTCCAGGCATTCGTTGCCGGTAATCCAAACCTGCCAGGCTGCAATGCTTCCGGCAGCCAGCCCAAGAAGTGCTACGACCACTACGAAACCGAAATCACCACGATCACTGTCTATACCTATAGCTGGTTGTTCGATTCTTCCGAAACCACCACTGAAGTTGTAGTGACTGGTTGTCTGAATCCTGGCGGCCGCAACATGGGCATGCACAAGCAGTGCGCCAACTAGGAATCGATTCCTGGTAGACCGAAAACTCGGGGCCGGGGTATCAGCAAGGGTGCTCCGGCTTTTTTTTGCCTGCGACGCGGCCAGCCTGTATTTCAGTGATCGGTCAGGAGCGGGTGCCGCCGGGGTTTTGCTCGCCGCGTAGGAAGTCGCGTACTTTTTGGCTCAGTTTACGGGCAGACAGGCTAATGCAATTGATGGTTAAATACGGGCACTATGCTGACTACCGAGCGCCCGGGCGCGGCAGATTTTAAACCTCTCGCAACGCGCGGAACCCTGGTTCGCGAGCTCGCGGCCTGCGCTGGCCTCCTGTGCTATTGTCTCCTGCTTAACCATTCGACTCTTGCGGGCAACTGGCGCTGGGATGATCCTTCCGTGTTGCTGCATCTCCATCGTTTCCCGTTACTCGACAGTTTTTTCCGCCCCGATGTCTGGCAACAGTATTCGCCGGCGAATCTGACGCCCTGGCTGCTCTTCTCCTACCAGATTGATTTGTCCCTGTTTGGAATCAAACCGGAGTTTTTCTATGGTCACCAGCTATTGGCGCTGGCGCTACTGGCCTGTGCTTTGTATCGCTGTCTGGCGTTATGGATAGCTCGCCCCTATGCCTACCTCGCAGCGTTGCTCTTGCTCAGCAGTGCGCCCGCTCTGGTGTCGGCGCAGCAACTCATGGTGCGGCATTATGTCGAGGGGGGCGTTTTTGCCCTCCTGTCGCTGCATGGGTATGTGCTTTACCTCAGGCAAGCCCGCTTGCCCGTGCTCGTTGCCAGCGTCGCCTGTTACGTTCTCGCCGTCTCCGCCAAGGAGGTCTATGTCCCGCTGGTCCTGCTATTGCCCTTGCTGCCGGAGGCTGATATTCGACAGCGATGGCGAGCGATGCTCCCGTTCCTGTTGGTGGTCGTCGCGTATGCCCTGTGGCGCGCGTACATGCTGGATTCAATGGCGGGCGGATATGTCGGAGGAACCGCGGTGCCGGGATCGGAATTCCTGGTCGAGGTGCTCGCCAGCTATGCGTCGTTCCCACGCCTGATTTTCGGGGACGCCTGGCCATTCGTACTGGTGATCCTCGTGGTGTTGGCCGCCAGTTTTTTGGTGGCGCAACCCCGCACTTTGCTATTGGGCATCACTCTCGTTCTATTGTGCCTGTTTCCGCTGGCACCGCTGGCACGGTTTCCCGGTATTGTGCTGGCAGATCGCTACCTGCTGGTTGTTGTCATGGTGTTCGGCAGCCTTTTCGTCATCTGTGTGGAACGTCTCGCCCGCCTTGCACTGGCGAAAAATCACAGGATGCTGGCCACAGCCGTGATGACTTGCGCCGCCATCGTACTGGCAGCTAGCAGTTGGCAGGGGCGAACCGTCACAGCAGCCGTGAGGGAGACGGCGCAGGAATTTGACAGTCAGGCGGCCTTCATCTGGGAACGAGACGCGCTCACGGCCTTCTATCCCTCGAACGGCGTGCTTCCTTCGTACTGGTTCGTCGTGAATCTCGCCGCGTTCAAGACTGCCGTGATGCCGGACACTACGGCCCCGGTCGCGATTCCTGACGAGGTGTATCTCGACGGCAACGTCGGCAACGTCTTCGCCTACGACTCGGCCTGTGCATGCATGCAGCCGAGTGCGAGCTCGGTGGCCGAGGTGCTGGCGGCGCATCGTGCGCGTGCACGGCAAGACGCCAGCCTGTCGCTGGAATTCAGGTATGAATCCGGATACTTTACCTGGGAATTTGGTCCCTATGTCGACGGAGAATACCGTGTGGTCTCCGACGTGCTGGGTGTGTTGCCGGCATCCCGGGCAGGGCGACTGCGAGTCACTCTGCAGGAGGATACGCCGTTCTACTTGCGTTACACTCACCCCGATGGCTGGATGACGTATTCCAGCTTGCAACGAATTCATGCCGATGCGCCCGTGACGCGATGGCACAGAGACTAAATCGTGAAGAAAATCGCCATTGTCATACCCGCCCGCAATGAAGCCGCCAACATCGCCGGCAATCTCGAGTCAATTCTGCAGCAGGTAGACGCACCGGCGGTCGCCGATTTTTCACTGATCGTTGTTGACGATGGATCAGGTGATCAGACCGCAGCGCGAGTGCAGGACTGTATCGCGCGTTTTCCAGGCCGCATCGGGCTGGTCTGTCTGAGTCGGCATTTTGGCAAGGAGGCAGCGATTCTCGCCGGATTAAAGCACGCCTCTGGCTTCGATGCGGTCGTGGTCATGGACAGCGATCTGCAACACCCGCCGGCTCTCGTCAGTCAGTTCGTGGAACACTGGCAGCAGGGCAGTCTGATCGTGGAGGGCTTAAAGCAGTCCCGTGGCGACGAAAGCCTGATCAAGAATTTTTTGACGCGGGCCTATTTCCGGCTGTTCAACTTCTTTACGGAATTCAATATCGGCGGCATGACGGATTTCAAGCTGCTCGATGCCTCGGTAGTCGCGATCTATTGTGGGCTGACCGAACACAATCGCTTCTTTCGCGGCCTCGTCCGGTGGATGAATTTTCCCACATACCAGATCGGCTTTGACGTACCAGCGACGACGCGCGGGGGCAGCACATGGGGCAGCTTCAGCCTGTTCCGCTATGCGGTGTCCTCAATCACCTCGTTTACCGCATTTCCCTTGCAGATCGTCACCTTGCTGGGAGCGATCACCTTTTTCATGAGTGCGATCATCGGTGGCAAGGCACTCATCGACAAACTCTCGGGCAACGCGGTTGACGGATTTACTACAGTCATCCTGCTGATTCTGCTGGTCGGCAGCGTCCTGATGTTCAGCATTGGACTGATTGGCACCTATGTGGGCAAGATCTATGATGAGGTCAAGCGTCGACCGAACTACGTCGTCGACACCGCTCGCAGCAATCTGGAACTGTTCCGATGAACAAATACCTCATGATGTTGACCCACGCGGCACTATTGGCTTCGTTGCTGGCCTTTTCCCATGGTGTGCTGAAGTGGGTCTCGAGTCAGGCGCACACCGATTACCTGCAGCTCATACTCAGCCAGTGGAAACTTGTTATGCTGGCGCTGTCAATTTACGGGCTGGTGTTCTTCTACTACATTCTCGTGCTGCGCAGCAGTCCCATCACTTCCCTGTACCCGGTCTACACCGGCCTGTCGGTGCTGTTTGTGATGCTCGTCGGTCGTCTGGTCTTTCACGAGACCGTGTCACCCTACCAGATACTCGGCGCCGGCTTCATCCTTGCCGGTATCGTGCTGACGGGGTATAACAGTTAGTTCTTGGGGAATTTCCCGCAAACCGGTATAGGAACCGATTTGCGGGAGGCGAGATGATGGGCTGTCCTAGTCGGTGGTGGCGCTGCGCACCGTCGGGTAGGTAATGCCGAGCTGGTCCAGATACGTCTCGTATTGCGAGGGATCGTAGTAATACTCCCGCATGATGGGACGGAAGGTGGCCATGATGTCCTCGTTCAGATGAATCGCCGGCTCGTCCTGTGGGCGCAGCAGAGGCGTGTACTTCATGTCCTTGGTCTGCACCTCGTTGAAGTATTCCCAGGCATCGGCCAGCAACTGCTCATCCGTCAGCAGATCAAACAGATTCAGAGCCTGCACTTTGGCACCGGCCACAATGCCCTTGTGGGCAATGGGTGTGGCCATGGCGATGGCATTCACCCAGTTATGCCCCGGCAGGTTGGGTATATTGGCCGGATAGCGCAGGGTGATCGTTGGCAACTGCCAGGAGATGTCGCCGATGTCATCGGAGCCGCCGCCCGTGTTCTCATCCGGATCGGGGGGATCGCGCAACTCCTGAATCTCGGTTTCCAGACCTTCTTCCTTCACGCCCAGTTCGGCCTGCACTGCCTTCGCCAGCATGATGTCTTCCGCTGACCACTCCGGCATGCCCACCAGCTTCGAGTGCTCATAGTTGCGCTCTGCCATGGCCTTGTTGAAATGCCCCGGCCAGGCGCTGCCGAGTACCGTGGAGGACCAACTGGTGTTAGTCATCAGTGCCGCCCCCGCGGCCATGTCGTCGCCAATCCTCCACAATCCGGTGATGTGTTCATAATCGGTTTCGCGGAAGAAATACCAGATGCTCGCGAGCGATGGCACGACATTGGGTTGATCGCCGCCGTCGACAATCACCGAGTGCGTGCGCTGAGACAGGCGCATGTGTTCACGTCGGAAGTTCATGCCGATATCCATCAGCGCTACAGCATCCGAGGCGCTGCGGCCGCGCCAGGGCGCGCCGGCGCTGTGAGCGCTCTCGCCCTGGAAATCGTAGCGTACCGAGATCAGGCCATTGCCGCGACCTCCGCCCCAGCTGGTGCCGAGGGAATTGGCGACGTGAGCGAACAACACGGCATCGACATCCTTGAAATAGCCATCACGGACGTAATAGGCCTTGGTGCCCAGTTGTTCTTCGGCGACGCCAGGCCAGATCTTGATCGTGCCCGGATAGCCGTGTTTCTCCATGATCTCCTTGATCGTAAGCGCCGCAATGATGTTCACGACCTGACCGGAATTGTGCCCTTCACCGTGACCCGGAGCGCCAACAATGATTGGATCCCGATAGGCCACGCCGGGTTTCTGCGAGGCTTTCGGAATGCCATCGATGTCAGAGCCCAGCGCAATCACCGGTTCGCCTTCGCCCCAACTCGCCATCCAGGCGGTGGGAATTCCTGCCATCCCTTGCGCGACCTCGAAGCCGTTCTCACTCAGCAGTCCGGTCAGGTAGGCCGAAGTCTCGAATTCCTGGAACCCCAGTTCCCCGAAGCTGAAGATCATGTCATTCATGACCTGCGACATTTTCGATTTCGCTTCCACCGCGGCCAGAATCTCCTGCTCCAGCGCGCTGCGTTCGTCCTCGCTTAGGTTGGCGGCGGTGGCAGGAAGTGCGCCGCAGAGTGCGGCGAATCCCATAGCCAGTGGCAGGCGGCGCAGGCGCGCACCGCGCGCTGTGCCTTTAAGTGCGGTAATGATCACGACTACATCCTCCTCGACATTGTTGAATTTCCAGCCAGAGTATACTGCCCAGTCTAGAATTCATAGCGCATTCCCAAGCGGTATGTGCGACCCAGCACATCCATGAGTCCGCGGTTCACTGGCAAATAGGCTGGGCGGTTTTCCGAGCCCTGATTGCTGGGTGTGGCAATCAGCACCGGGTCGGTATCAAACAGATTCTTCACCGACACGAACACTTCGGCCGAGCTACCGCCCAGCGTGAACTGGCGCGAGACATAGGCGTCGAAGAACCACTCGCCATCGATGCTGTTGTCGTTGATGGTGAAGTTGGGTGCAACTGACGCCGGGCAATTGCTGCTGCATTCGATATAGTCATTGTCAATCACGCCATCGCTGTGGCCACGACCTGTAAGGTTGAAAGTCCAGGAATCGAGTAGATAGCGCGCCGTAAAGCGGTATACCCAGTCGGGGGTGCTGCCGGTGTTACTGCCGGCGCTATTGGTGGCTGTGACACCGTCATCGGTGGTGTTCTCGACATAGTGTGTGCCCATGTAACGCAGGCTGACATCCCCCGGCGCGCCGCTGAACAGGTCATCCAGCGCAAAGTTGTAACTGGTCTCGATGTCGTAGCCCTCGGAGAGCAGAGAGTTGAGATTCTCGTATTCCAGATCGATGTACTGCAGCACGCCGTTACTGTCGTAGCGCAGGTTGTCACAGTAGCGTTGTACCTTGAAGATCAGACAGGCATCGGCGACGTTTTGTGCGCCGATGAAGTTGATGACGCCATCGACATCGATGTCATAGTAGTCGACTGAAATCGCGAAGCCGGGCGGAAACGAAGGCTGGTAGATTACACCGACACCTGTGGCATCGGCCTCTTCCGGTCCCACCGTCGGAGTGCCCTGCAGATTCTGTATGAACGGCACGGAGGCGCCGTTGATTGCCACCGCGTTGGTGCGGGCCGTACCGGCATCGTACAATTCGCTCAGGTTTGGCGCACGGATATCGTGAGACTCGGTCAGTCGCAGGGTCACGTCATCCCAAGGCTGGTAGGTCACCCCCGCCTTCTAGGTCGTGACTCCACCGGAAGTGCTGTAATCGGTGTAACGAGCGGCGCCATTGAATTCCAGATTGCCAAGTAGCGGTACCACGGTTTCGACGTAGTATTCTGACACGTCATATTCACCGGTGTTTACCTTGTAATTACCGTATTTCCAGCCACTGACGTATTTCGGATCGACCGTCCCGTCGATGGATTCCTTGCGCCATTCGGCACCGAAGGCGAGTCCGATCGGGCCCGACCAACCCTCGATGTCGGCAACGGCGAAGTTGATCGCGGCGACATCTTGTTGCAGCTCTTGTTCACGTCGTGGTCTGCCTAGCACGTAGTCAAGACTTTCCTGACTGGATACTCCGGTCCCGAAGCGATTGATAGGAACACAGCCATTGCTGGCATCGGTGAGCGTGGATCGACAGACGATGTCACCGCTGGCCGGATCGATGACGGCATCCGTTGCCAGCGCCAGATTGGCGAAATTAAATGTCGGCAACTGGTGTTCGTCAGTGTTGGTCTTGCCCAGTTGGTAGTACGCATCCCAGTCGACGCTGTGACCAGCCAATTCAAACGAACCTTCGGCGCCGAGTACGAAGCGGGAAGTCTCCCGGAAATTGTTGCTTCCGGACGCCGGCATGTCCATGTTGCTGGTGCTCATGCTGAATGAGCTGATATTGGCTGCCGTCATCGCCGCTACGATCTCCGATGGCAGGTAGGCATTGTCTTTGTAGATAGTGCGATTACGATCGGTGGGGCTAATGTAAAAACTGTAGCCGGTATAATTGGCATAGGACCCCTGCGCGAACACTTCAATATCGGGTGTGATCTCGAAGCTGGCGCGGCCGAAGAAGCTATTGCGGTTGTCATCGGCCTGTAGGGAATTGGTGCCTAACTCACCTGATGTGGCGTAGATGGAATCACCCCCTATCATCCACTGACCGGAGACCTTGCCGTATGCCAGATGATCGACAGCACCGCCGGGTCCGAAATAGGTGCCCTTGAGCGGTCCGGAGACGATCAGGCCACCGGGTTTGTAATTCGAGATACCGATATTATTACCCACGTAGTAATACGGGGCGCCCGCGGATTTGTCAGGATTGACGATGCCGAAATAGCCTTTCTGTGCCCAGTCCGGCGCGGTGTAGTGAATGCCATCCTGATCGTAGTATTCGGCGCTCGCCAGCAAATGGCCGCGGCCATCGGCAAATTCGGCGCCCGCAGTGACGACAAATTTCTCATTGGAGGCGTCGTACTCGGTCGCCTCGCCGTAATCGACAGAGGTCTTGAAGCCGACATAATCGCGGTCGAGGATGAAGTTCACGACGCCCGCGATGGCATCAGAGCCGTAGGCAGATGATGCTCCACCTGAGACAACTTCGACCCGCTTCACCAGAGATTGCGGGAAGGTGTTGGTATCGACCTGGCCGCCGGCAGACGACGCCACCGAGCGCTGGCCATCAAACAGGACCAGCGTGCGGCCGGTGCCGAGTCCGCGCAGGTTCAGGGCCGCGATACCGGCCAGACCAGAGCTCAGGCTGCCAGAAGATGTGGTAGCTGTAGTGCTGCCCTGGATCGAGGGCAGCGACATGGCGAACTCCGCCACACTGCCAGGTGCCTCGACCTGAATGTCTTCCTCGCCTAATACTGAGACCGGCGTTGGCATGTCATATCCATCGCGGGCGATGCGAGAGCCAGTTACGAGTACTGACTCGATTGTCTGAGCTGCCTCGGGAGCCTGCGCCTGAGCAATACCGTTAAACAATAGACTGGTCGCAAATCCACAAAGGGTTGTGCCAGTTCGTAGTCAGAAAGTCGACTTTGCGTGCATAAAGGTAAACTCCAAAAGGGTGCCGCTTCAGCGGTACCGAAGTTAAAACACCGAATAATAAGAAACAGTCAATGTGGATCCGGAAATCTCAACTACTGGCGAGCACGAACTATGCCAAGAGTAAAAATTCAAACAGTAGAACAGAGAACGACGCATTGGAGTCGCCTGGCGCGCAGGGTGTGACAGGGACGCGATGTGATGGAGCAGGATGGGGCGTGCGCTTGAGATCCCGCCACAAATTAGCGGGTTAGATTGGTGGTGAGAATGTGTTCAGCGCAGAAGACTTTACAGCGCGTGCGCAGAATCTCTGGGTAAGGGAGTGTGGAAAGTGTGCTGAATTAGGATGAATGAACAGCAGGCAATGAAGGAGTTCAGGCGGGAGGCGTGCGCTAATTCAAATCAAAGCAACTGAAAATTGCTCCAAGACGGCGCCAGACCTCTTTTTTTAAATGCCCCAATAACGCGCATTGTGTCGTGACTGGTTCGAACAGTCTCTGCCAGCGCTGCCGAAATTTATCGACTTATCTGCAGTATCTGTCCGACCTGCAAGGCGTCACTGTCGAGGTCATTTTCACTGCGAATGGCGTCGACCTTCGTGCCGTGCTTGCGGGCTATTCCCCATAGTGTATCACCCCGACGCACTCGATAGGCCAGTGTGCTGTTGTAGGCTGCCAGGTCGTTTTGAATCGGTGCCTTCGCGGTGCCGCCCGGAGCGGCTGGAATGATCAGTTTCTGGCCGACATCGAGCAGGTCGCCTGAGAGATTATTGGCCGAGCGCAATTCGGCCACGGTAGTGCCGGTACGTGAGGCAATCAGCCAGAGTGAGTCGCCACGACGCACTTGATATTCATCCTGGGACGAAGGATTCGAGCGGCTTTCGACATACTGCTCATAAGTCTTGGTGAAGACAGCGACATGATAATGCGGTGGATTGCGTTCACGGGTGACATCCAGCACGTCGGTGGCTTCCAGCGACAGCAGGGTGCTTTCCAGCCAGGACCGGCACTTGCCCCGTGGCGGAATGCGCAGGTCAACTGCCATACCAGTCGGGTGTACCGAATTGCTGGCGGCGTTGGCCGGCTGCCTGTCGATGGGGCGTGACAGACTCGTAACCGTCAGTTGTTCGCCACAGGCGACGCGATACTGGGCGCTGAGTCGATCGAGGAACAGTTTTACTTCGGGTCGGGCGTAAGGGTAGGAAACATCGTGCAGGGTCAGGTTGCGGCTGGGTTCGACGCGGAGCAGTTGTCCGCTGTCGACGAGACTCGTCAGCGAGGCCGCCGACCGGATAAAAGTGTAGCCATATTTCTTGGCCTCGTGATTTTGCCGTTCCATCGATTCTTTCGAGCCACGCAGACTTTGTGCCTGCAGGGGAAAGGACATTACGAGCAAGGCGGAGGCTACGAATGCGAGCTTGATGTTACGCACGTTGTCGTTCCTGTGATGCCGTATTATTGTTGTTGGAACCCGTGATTATCGGGTCACTCGCTAGGGTTATCGGCAATACTCTCGTGAATCTTCAGCTTTGTCCAGTAGGTCATTGATTCTAGCGATAAAAAACTGTGAGATGCTGAGAAGGATCAGGTGAAGCCCCGGAATTTCCGCGCCCCGGCGCCTTGCGAATGAAACCCCGGGCTGATTGGCCAGGGGGCCCGCGTTCCGGGGCCTCTGACCGTGACGTGCAGATTTTGGGGCACTTTCAATTGCCCCCGTCACTTGTTATATTCAAGCGACACTCAGCCCCACAATCCTACGCTCTCACTCTCACTCACGCTCAGGAACTCCCTTGGAAACCACCGGCACGGAAAGTAATTCACCCCAGAAACGCAAATTGAACTTCCTGTTTGTGTCCTACGATGCGCTGATTGGCGATCTCGCCTGGGAAATCATCAAGGAAGGACATCAGGCCAAATATGCCGTGCGCAATCCCGATGACCGTGAAGTCGGGTCGGGCTTCGTGCCGATGGTGGACGATTGGAAGGCCGAGGTGGACTGGGCCGACGTCATCGTCTTCGATGATGTACTGGGCATGGGCACGGAGGCGCAGAAGCTGCGCCAGCAGGGCAAGCTCGTTGTCGGTGGCACGCCCTATACGGACATGCTCGAAGATGACCGCGCCTTCGGTCAGGAAGAATTGAAAAAACACGGCATCTCCATCATTCCCTATCGCCAGTTCGAGGGATTCGAGGAAGCGGTAAAGTTTGTGAAGGAGAACCCCGGCCGCTATGTCGTGAAGCCCTCCGGTGAGGCCCAAAACATGAAGGGCCTGCTCTTCATCGGCGAAGAAGAAGACGGCTCCGACGTGATTCAGGTGCTGGAAGACTACCACCAGGCCTGGGCCGACAAGATTCCTTCGTTCCAGTTGCAGAAGCGTGTGGTGGGCGTTGAAGTTGCCGTAGGCGCGTTCTTCAACGGCAAGGAATTCGCCTATCCGCTCAACATCAATTTCGAGCACAAGAAATTGTTCCCCGGCGACCTGGGGCCCTCCACAGGGGAAATGGGCACGGCCATGTTCTGGTCGGGACCGAACCGTATCTTCAACCAGACCCTGAAGAAACTCGGGCCGAAGCTGGCCGAAGAAAATTACGTAGGATACATCGATCTGAATTGCATCGTCAGTGGCAACAACATCTATCCGCTGGAATTCACCGCGCGTTTTGGCTATCCGACGATCTTCATTCAACAGGAAGGCATCACCACCCCGATGGGTGAGTTGCTGTACGGTCTTGCCTCGGGTACCCGCAACAGCTTCAAGACCCGTACCGGATTCCAGGTAGGTGTGCGTATCGTGGTACCGCCGTTCCCGTTCACCGACCCTGAGACATTCAACGTCAAGTCGCGCGACACCATCATCCACTTCCGCAAAGGCAAGGAAGGGGTGCACTTCGAAGACGTGAAGCTCGTCAATGACGAGTGGGTCATCACGGGCAACTCCGGTGTGATTCTGGTTGTCGTTGGCACCGGCCAGACTATGAAACAGGCGCAGAAGCAGGCCTATTCCCGCATAAAGAATCTCATCATTCCTCACATGTATTATCGGGTAGATATCGGCGACCGCTGGCTGGAAGATAGCGACAAGCTTCACAGTTGGGGGTATTTGCGCGAGCTATGATTCGATTCACAACGGACGTCAACGAGTGTAAGCAACTTTGGAATACCTTCTCCCCGCATGAACGCGCCTGGGATGAATGGGATCTGATGTATGCGTTTCACGACGAGAAAACCTACACGTTCAACTTCATGGTGCATGAGAACGAGGGTCAGGCTGACGGTCTGATCCCGCTGGTGCATGACACCTCCGACGGCAGCCACGAATTATTCGGCGGTTGCTACCCCGACAGTCGTGTGCTGTGGATACGCAACAGCGATTTTCCGGAATTCTTCGAGCAGTTTCCTGACAACACCATGTTCTTCGACCTGAAAGGAACGTGGGTCGAGACCCTGTTGCAGGATTTCCCGCAGTACGCACCGAATTTTGTCGAGGAAGACCAGCAGTTCTATCTGGTCCCCGCCGAGTTCGGCTATGATTTCGTCAACCACATCAACACGTTCTCGATCGACAAGCGCAAGAACTTCCTGCGTGATCTGCGCAAGTTTCGCGAGCGCAACCCGGAGCTGGTGTGGAGTGCCGACGATGAGTCGGAACTGTTCTTCAAGCTGAGCGTGAAAAATTTCGGCGCCGATTCAGATCATTCCACCGAGGGCGGCAAGGAGGAGGTGCGGCGCGTCGTCCGCGAGCTACAGCGCTCCGGTTACCTGCGCACACTGACAATTGCTGTCGACGGTGAGAAACAGGCGGTCTCCATGTCTGCGCTGTACCAGAATATGTGGATCGCGCTCTATTCCAGCAGCAACAATGATTTCAACAACCTCGGCAAGCTGCTGAACTCGGAGACCATCCAGGAAGGGTGTCGTTTGCGCGTCGATGAGATCAACTACATGACGGGCATGACCTGGAAGGCGGCCTGGAACATGAAACGCGCCTCCTGCCGGACGATGCGCAAGCCGGCGAAGGTACTGGATGCGCCGGCGTCGTAGACGCGTGACGAGGGCCTCACCCGTGGACAGCCTGATGCAGTTGCCAGCTTTCGAAGGGTTACCCGCTTTTGGGGGAGTCGCCAGCGGCGCGTAAGCGCGGCCCGGGCCACGTCGATACTCTTGAACACACACCCACCAACTCCCATTCCTTCCGGCATTAGTCTCGGCCTCGGCGGTATTGCGCTATTGATCGGTTTCTTGAGTGCCCTTGGCATTCTGGCGGGAGACATGGCGGGCAGGGTCAATCTGCTCTATCTGCTGCTGTTGTTTGCCTTTCTGCCGGCACTGGGTCTGTTGCTTAGCGTGTTCTTCATGCTGCAACCCCGCCCACTGGGCCTGTCGGGATGGCTGCTCGCCTTGCCGTGGTGGCCGCATCGCTGGTTGTAACAGCAGTTATTCCTGCCCACTCCGGCCCTGCGCAAGGCCTGGCTGTTCTATCTGACCCAGGTGATCGCGCTGAGTTTCGGTGCAGGTGGCCTGCTGGCCTTCTTCATTCTGCTGCTGGGCACCGACGTCGCCTTCGTCTGGCGCAGTACCTTGATCGAGGCGTCCGATCTGTACCCGGTCCTGCGCGCATTGGCGCTGCCCTGGCAGTTCTGGAGCGGGGCGCAACCGAGCCTGGAACTGTTGCAGCAGTCCCAGGATTTC
>Ga0222714_10003929_pt1 | contig 14842 bp, 20 predicted proteins | sample C33_3DmetaG_FD_165048 | JGI IMG/M metagenome (GOLD analysis project Ga0222714, IMG submission 165048) | Estuarine water microbial communities from San Francisco Bay, California, United States - C33_3D | ecosystem: Environmental > Aquatic > Marine > Unclassified | place: USA: California... | reverse complement strand
ACGCAATTTAGGTGGTGGTGTCATTGCGCCCCCGGGACCAACACCTCCTCCAACCCTTGGTGAACCCTTGTCGGCCGCGGATTTCAGAAGACGCAATTTAGGTGGCGGGCGGCGCGGCGCGGGACCAACACCTCCTCCAACCCTTGGTGAACCCTTGTCGGCAGCGGATTACAGAAAACTCAAGCGGAACACATAACACACTCGTCCTTATTCTCGAGTGAGCAAGCTGCTTTGGCAACTGGATCCACGGTGAACTGTACCGCTCTCGCCTTCGGGCGCGTTCTCAGATAATACATTCCCGTCTTTAGACCTTGCTTCCATGCATACATGTGCATGGAAGAAATCTTACTCGTGTTTGGATCTTCCAAGAATAGATTCAAAGACTGAGACTGACACACGAATCGCCCACGGTCGGCAGCCTGATCGATGAGGACCTTTTGGGACATCTCCCATACCGTCTTGTACTTCGCCTTGAGTTCGTCGGGGATATCCAGATTCTGCACGGAACCGTTGTCGCGGATGATGGCATTCTTGGTTTCGTTATTCCAGATGCCCAATGAGATCAGTTCCTTGATCAAATGTTTGTTTATGACCACGAACTCGCCCGCCAGTGTCCTCCGAAGATACATGTTGCTGGTGTAGGGCTCTATGCACTCGTTGTTTCCAAGGATCTGTGAAGTTGACGCAGTTGGCATCGGCGCCAGAAGCAGGCTGTTGCGCATCCCGTGGGTCTTGACGTCCTCCTTGAGCGCATCCCAATTTAAGGTAAGTGGATACTTCGAAGGTTCCCACATATCAAACTGGAGGATGCCCTTGGAGGCGGGCGACCCCTCGAACGTCTCGTAGGCTCCATACTTCTTCGCTTCTTCCATACTCTCCAAAACCGAACCGTAATAGATCGCCTCGAATATCTTGTGATTTAACACTCTCGCCTCCTCTGAATCAAACGCCATGTCCATGAGAATGTAGGTGTCAGCCAGACCCTGCACTCCGATGCCGATGGGTCGGTGGCGCATGTTGGACTTTCGCGCGGGTTCTGTGGGATAAAAGTTTCGGTCGATGACCTTGTTCAGATTGCGCGTGACAGTTCTGGACACGTCTATCAAAGACTGATAGTTGAACTTCTTGGTCTTTGGGTTGACAAACTTGGGCAGTGCGATGGAAGCCAGGTTGCACACCGCGGTTTCATCCTTGTCCGTGTACTCTACGATTTCGGTGCACAAATTGGAGCACTTGATGGTTCCCAGGTTCTTCTGGTTGCTCTTTTTGTTACACGGATCCTTGTAGAGCATATAGGGTGTTCCGGTCTCTACCTGACTGCGTAGGATCCTCTGCCAGAGTGTGTGGGCATCCATGGTCTTGGTGGCCTTTCCTTCTTTTTCGTAGCGTTCATAGGCTTCCTTGAAGGCATCTCCATAGAGTTCCGGTAGATCCTTTGCGTCATCTGGCGAAAACAGGGACCACTTCCCACCCTCCTGAACCCTCTCCATGAATAGGTCAGGAATCCACAGAGCCGAGAAGAGATCCCTGCACCTTGCCTCCTCGTCACCCTGGTTTAGCCTCAGGTCCATGAACGCCTCGATGTCCGAGTGCCAAGGTTCGATGTAGACTGCGATGGACCCCTTCCTTCGTCCGGCCTGATTCACATAGCGGGCGGTGGCGTTGAATACCCTTAACATCGGGATGATGCCACTGGATGTTCCGTTGGTTCCCTTGATATGTGAACCGTCACCCCTGACATTGTGGATGTGCATTCCAATTCCACCCGCCCACTTGCTTATCTGCGCACACTCGTGGGCTGTCTTGTAGATACCGTCAATACTGTCATCCTTCATGGCCACCAAGAAGCACGAACTCATTTGGGGTTTGGGTGTTCCGGCATTGAACAAGGTGGGTGTGGCGTGCGTGAAGTAACCCTGTGACATCAGCTCGTATGTTTCCTTGGCCTTTTCCCAGTCATCGCCGTGAATTCCCAACGACACACGCATCCACAGATACTGGGGACTTTCCAATAACTTTCCATCAAGTCTCTGGAGGTAGGACTTCTCGAGGGTCTTGAGACCGAAAAAGTTGATCTGCATGTCCCTGGCGTGGATGATGGCTTCATTGACGGTGGACCTTCCTATAGTCTCGATGGAGTTCCAAAGGTCTTCGCTGATAATTTCGGCTTCCCTGAGTTTCCACATGGCATCCGAGAAGGTCATGGGGATCTGCTTTCGGATGCTGCTTGCGATCACTCTAGCAGCAAGATCCTCATATTCCGTTTGAATCGTGGACATACCGACTGCCGTTTCGGCAACCAGGGCATCAATCTCGGTGGAATGAATCCCATCATATAAACTATCAATGACCTTTTGACTAATGAGTTCCACGTCAATAGCCTTTTTCATTTCTGTCGTCATGAGGTTCTTAAGACGTTGAGTAATTTTATCGAACTTCATGGCAACGAATGATCCGTCGCGCTTCTGGATCTTCATTTGTAATACTAGGGTTGAAATCTTTAAGTTAGGTTTTCACGGACGCTGGATGGAGTACATATACACCTTTGTCACCGGGTCACTTGAGCGCACGGCGGTCCCTCCTGGTGCCCTGGCTAGCATCTGGGTGGGGCGGTTGGTGTAAGTGTTGCACATAAACTTGGTATCCGGGGTCACGTGACTGGCCGCGAACTCATTATCAGTCGTATTGGGCTTAACATAAACAAATGGATTGTGATCAATCACGAGAGGTTGCATGTTAGGAAAGCAGGCAGGCATCCTTTACTTATCAGTAGCAAATAATTTTTCATAAATGCCTGTGCCTGAACCATAATATTTATCTGTCCCGTGGATTCCAACTGCAGTATCAATATCACCAAGACTTTCAATCCCAAATTTATAACATGTGTTCATGGCGGGTAATTTGAAATCCTTCTGACGTCTCATACATCTGGTGAACGCAATGTCCTCTGGGAGTTTTCGTTCCTCGGCTGTGAACGTTTCACAGGCCTTAATCATGGCGGTTTTATTTCTTAGTGACAATCCTCCGTTCATAATGAACTCTGATTCGTTCAACGATCCACAAAGTGGTCCCACATAATCCCATTCAAACATGTCATCACTTGGTTCCCTTAACAACAAGCAATCCATTTGAAAGATGAGGATGTGTTCTTCTCGAAACTTTTTCCAAAACGATGCATCCATGAGCAAATAATTGTACATGGCGATGTTCATCTTTTGAACATCCAAAACAACTGGAATAAATACACCTCCGACTTGATCTTTTATAAATTCAATCACGCGTTTTGGACCCACAACATAAAGATTCCACCCAGGAAGTTTATCAATGGCATTCCTAATAACCAAAGGAAGCCAGTAACCACACCTTGTCTCCACTATAACCATGGCCTTTGAGCCTTGGTGGTTATAGGAAGCTTGAATATCACTGCGATCCACGTATTGATTCAGAAACTTTCCACAGTTGTATTCCATTCTACTAGTTTATTTCATTTTTTAGTTTGTGATTTTACTCAGAGTCATCAAAGCTCTCATCCTCATCTTCAACATCCTCGTCAATGAAGGCATACTCAGTAAGCTTCTGTGATGGCGTAACCCGCAACTGTTGAAGCCGAACGGTGATACCAAACTTGGTGCCAACAAACCAGATGCTTGGAATGTGTACAATGGCGGTCACATACTGACCCTTCTCGAGCTTGTTGAGGTCAAAAGGTTGACGATCCGTAGTGAAAACCTGAGGGACAAAGGTGCCATCTTGATTAGCCAAAACCTTGGTCTTAAAAATCGGAGAGTACTTCCCGTCCGAAGGAGGCCTGAAAAGTGCAGTATATAGCGCCTCGCGTACCACAGTCTCGTTCATGACCTTTCCCAAGTAGGTCTCTGCATTCTCAACAATCTTGGTTACCACCAGATCATCCAACTTCTTGAGAAAGTCAACGAACACCGGATCATCAGCAGTCATAGGAAGACTGTAAGAAGTCTTGCCATCATACTCGTTTACACCAAGACCAAAGGGAACCTTCATCTTTGGAAGCTGAATGTAAAGTTTAGATCCAGAGCGACCACCCAGAAAGATAGTCTTGCCACCGTTGTTTGCATTCTTGCGAATGTCTGAAAAGGTTACGTCAGAGAGCGAGAGATCGGAGAACTTGATAACAGATGAGGAAGCCATGTTTGTTTTTCGTACTTACCTTTGTTTTCATTTCTTTAAGACGTTTGCTTTGACGAAAATTTTATGATCAATAAGTAAAAGATGAAGGTTCCTATGTGGATGTTTGGAATTATTGCTATTGTTGCTGCTGTTCTCATTTGGCGTCGTACCCAGGAGGGTCTTCGACCTGAGTTCACTCCTCGGTGCAAGGAGCTTCTGGCGGTACCAGTGTCCAGGATCTTTCCAGATGCCTTGATTCCTGATCGCAAGAATGATGCCCTTGATAAGTTCTCAGAGTTAAAGGACAAGTTGGACGGTCAGGCTCTCGCGGGAAACAAGTTGGCCACCGAGTGTCGTCTCATAGTGGATAACTTGATGACTCTTTTGCAGAAAGATGACATGGTGGGATTTTCGGATGCCTTGAAAAAACTTCTTTTGTAAGAGTATAATGTTTGACGTGCTCCTTCGTGATCCCAAGGTGATGGCTTCTCTCCAGGCCGCCCTCTTGTTCCTCATCGTGGCTAACCCCGCGACCTACCGTCTGGTTCAGATGATCTTCGGCAGTCTCTTCAAGGTTGCCAACGCCGCCACTGGATGCCCGTCAGCTGCAGGTCTGCTTCTGCACGCCGTGGTCTTCGGCCTCCTTTCTTATGGTCTCATGATGCTCAAGCGCCCGGCCGTGGTCGTGGTTGCCGAGGAGGCCGAGAAGGCAGGGGAGGGCCTGCTCGAGGTCGCCGAGGATGTCGCCGTGGATGTCGTAAAGGCCGAGAAGGCGATCGCAGAGGAGGTGATGAAGCGTGAGGGGTTCATGATGCGCCGCCGCGAGAAGTCCAGTTGCATGTACAAGTAAATTTTAATAGTAAGTAATTACAAATGATTATGATTACGCGAGTTATGCTTGCTGCCGTCCTGTTCTACGTGGTGTCTAACCCCGCCACCTACAAACTGGTCGAGAGTTTGCTCGGGCGTTTCTTCAAGATCGCCACCAACGGTTCGCCGACTGCCATCGGACTTCTGGTCCATACGGCTGTCTTTGCCGCTCTTTTCTATCTCCTTGCTCCCATGGTGTCAGGGCTTGATGCCAAACTTTCCGTTACGAAGAATCGCAACGAGAACTTTGACGATGTTCTTATGACCCCTCTCAAGGTCACTACTGCCGAGGAAGAGACCGAGGCCGTGAAGAAAGAGGAGTAGATGTTTTTGGTGTAAATTTAATAACATTTGGCTTCCGTTTGCGTTTGGCTTGAATCTTTCCCAACTTAAGTGCTTTCATGGTTGGGTCATTTGCTTGCGCAGTCGGTTGTGTTGTTATTACATTTAGAGCAAATATCATTGCAGTTGGGATTAGAAATGCACTCATCTTTATATTACAAACTATTAAAATCTTCCTTTTCGACGCCTTTCACCCTTCAACTTCCATTTTCTTATAGGTCCCTTATCTTTCTTTTTCATTATCGCCTTTGTGTGTCTCTTTCTTAGTGGTGCTTCAATTGGTATTTCTTTGGGTGGGACTTGGTGGCGTTTTTTCTTGACTCGCTGTCTGGAACGTCGCACGATCTTTATTAGCAACTGTTCAGGCATAGGCAAGCCTATACTTTTCCGACACACGAGATCCAACACGCACGCAATATCCCCGAAGGATGACATCCTTACAATGAGTTGCGAATTTTATCGCAGTACCGATGCCTGAATTCTTCCTTGATGTGAACAATTCTCTGATACTCTTCTGGATCCACCAGGGCCTTCAGTTGCCGCGAAATGTTTGCATTTTCATCAATCTTGAACGAGTAATGTTCACGCATGGCTTGACATATTGGCCACGTGGTCTTTCGTAAAAGTTGCATCTCTTGTTCTAGATCACAAAGACGGGGTAGAATAATTTCACGAAGGAGTTTCTGTACGTCCCTCACGTGGAATTCTTCGAAGTCCATTTCTAATATAAATTATTAATTTAATTCTTAATATAAGAGATGAACACGATTACAGCAAAGGCATTTTGGGAGATGGTTCAGGAAGAACAGCGACTTAAACGCGAGCGCGAACTCATCAATCTCCAGATTCGAGCGCTTCGTGCACGGATGGCTGCGAATCATAGGGCGGCGTCAGAAAGGAAGAAGGCATCAGGTTCAAAATCATTGAAACGTCCTCGCGAGTCACCTCTCGGTAAATAAGAGCCATTCCAAGGTCGGTCCGATCTGCATCGGGATAGATGTCATCCACCATCTCCTTGATGTACTCAAAAAATGAACACTGGTAGTCGGTAAGTTCCTTATTCTCGCCCCAACGCTGAACATCTAGCCACGTCCGGAAGGCATCCCCGCCCACCATCAGATAGTGCCCAAATAAATATCCAGATTCAAATTCTTCCTCCGTTGGACGAGACCAGGTCTGTTGTTGTCTGGTTCGTCCAATGTGATATTTTGCCCATATTTGACATATGAGTAGTGCCCATAATCGCTTGAACTCATCATTCATTACTAAGTTCTTATTCTCATAAAATCTTTAACATATTCTATGTAACCAAACTTGGCAATCTTTTTCATGTGGGACATCACCCACGCCATAGAATATCCCGAATGTAGATCAAGCAACTTCATGTGATCTAGAAGGATCTTGGCTTCGTCTGTGTACTGAAACCCCATTTTATCATCATGCGACTTTAGGGCATCCCATAAATTAGACTTAAACATTGCCTGGTAAACATCAAGCAAAAGTGTACGCGAATAATTGTCTGTGATGTGATCGAAACTCATATCTGATTGGCTAGATAGTTAATTCTTTAATACTTATAGATGGCGACCGACATCATCGCCGCGATAATAATTATAGGGTTTATGGTTTCCTGTATCCGCTTCATATACATGGTAGTTGCCGACACGTGCATAGACAATCAAATTGTTCCTTTATAATCATTATGCGAGAGTTTTAATTCTCGTCAAATGAGTATATTAGTTAGTTAACTTAGTTGCTAAACGCCAAGCCCCCCATGCCGCTCTGGATCCTGAGCACGTTGTAGTTCACGGCGAACATGTGCATGCTGGTGGTGATGCTGGTGCCGGTCTTCTGGAGGACCTGAACCTGCGCGTTATCAATGCGCGAGAAGTTGCAGGTACCCGTGGGCTGGTGCTCCTCGGGCTTGAGCGCGAAGGAGTACGAGTAGATACCCGGATAGGGGTTTCCGGAGTGGTGATAGTAGGGCTGCACCTGGTTGAAGTACTTCCCGCTCTGCTCCTTGAAACGATCCTGACCGTTGAGGATCACCTTGAAGGTTGACAGAGGACCCACGGGGTGCACGGCATTCACGGCACCATCCTCGCCAGACCACTCGGAGCCGTTGACAATCATGAGGGGGCCACCAACGGTGCTGAGGCTTGCGACCGTGGCATTGCCAACTTCGCGAGTAACCCCTGCCGCCGCCACGGTCGACACGTTAGCCAGATGCGCATGGGTGGTATCCCACATGTCGTTTGTGGTCGCGGCAGTACCGGTAGAGGAGAAGCACCAGACAAGCTCCTTGACGGGGTGGTTGAAGGACAGACGCACCTGCTTGGACTGATTATTAACATCCACAGTGTCCACGCCGGTGTGCTGTACCTGCTCGATCAGGTACTCGTGGCCCTTCTGGGCGAACCGGCGGCGCTCCTCGGTATCGAGGTACACGTAGTTACCCCACACCTTGACGGCGTTAGTTCCGAAGTAGTTGGCGTAGGTCGCAGCGAGCGTGATATCGAGACGGACCTCGTGGTACTGGAGAGCGATGAGCGGCAGGTAAAGCCCTGGGTTGCGGTTGAAGAAGAAGATCATGGGCAGGAACACCTTGTTTCCACGGGCAGTAGCCGAAGCCATCTTTCCATACTGGAGCTTCTTGGCCTCGTCGAGGTAAAGCTCCGAGTACAGGCGCCACCACTTCTGGTAGTGCTTATCGATCCGCTGGCCACCGATGGTCAGCTCGATATCAGCCACGGCACGCTCGGCGATCCACTCGCTGGAGGAAGTAGTTCCGTCAGCGGAAGTGGAGTTGGCCGAGACATTGAGAGTCGCGTTAGAGGTAAGCTCCAGGTACATCTCGCCGATCAGGTCACCGTTGCGGGCTACTGTGACTGACAGACGCGCGGAGTTCGCGGCCGTACCGTTCACGACCTGCTCGATGTTCTCCATCGCGAAGTTCGTGTGGCGCTTGTACACCGCCTGAAAGAAGGTCACCTTAGGGCTACCGGTAAGGTAGACATCCTGGGCACCGTAAGCAACGAGCTGCATAAGTCCTCCCGCCATAGTTCACTTTAGTAATAATAGGTAAGAAAATTTTTTAGCTCCTGATACACGCGCCCTTTTAAGGAATAAAAAATATGGGTAATGAAAAATGACCGACAGTGAGCGCGAGGAGTCCGAGATTTCCGAGACCGAGATGCCCGACTTCTCGCAGTTTCTTGAGGATGAAGATGAGACCGAGGATGTTGACCTGGGTGCCATCCTGGTGAACGCCCTGGAGACCGTCGACGGTGATACGGTGTGCAGCACTCTGGTGGGTATCCGTCAGCAACTTGAAATTCACAACAAGATCATGGTCAAATTTCTCAAGGCGATTGGGGATTTAAAAAAATGAAGCCCATATAATATAGACTGATGACGTCAGAGGCAAAGGATCTCGTTCTTCGAATGCTAAATCATGCCCAAGACAAGTCAATTGAAGATCTCGCGGCTCACATCACAGACATTAAACAAGGTCTTGACGATCTTAGAAATGGTGATTTGAGAAGTTTAATAAAATACATCTTTAGTGTTGACATTAAAAACAGTGGTTACCTGGACAATGTTGGTAACGATTTTCATAAGAAGATTCACGGAGTCTACACCCAACATATGGCTGGGATGAATGCCATTGAAACCAGGATAAAGAAAGATGCCCCTGAGATATTTGATGAAGCCAGTATGGACATTAGGATAATAAAACACCAAATACAGCAGGTTTATAAGTGGCTTGGGGTTACTCACTCTTTGCAAGATTCTATGGAAAATCCTTTGTCAGCCGACGGGGAGACTACAAAGTCGATTGAGAATGCAGAAGATCTAAATGCTTATCAGACACTTATTATAGATTGCCTGGATGAATTTGAACGTCAACGACTTCGCAAGTTCAGGGACATGGTGTGCGAAGAGGTCATTACAGAAAAGGGTCACAGAACCATGGCATGGAAACCGGTATGCACGATCCGCGAGAAACTTCATGCGATAAGTGACAAGAACACGGCGCCTGAGCGATGGAAGCAGATGACCAAGAGGGCGTCAATGCCAAGAGAGGTCGCGACACATCTCGAAGAGCACAATGATATTCAGTGTCCCGAAATAGTCAAAAATCGTCATGCCTGGTCTTATCGAAATGGTGTATTTATCGGTGATCTAGATGGAAATCGTTTTTATACTTATGGTTCGCCTGAAATCAGAAAGTTGGACAGGAACTTGGTGACCGCGCGGTACTTTGATTCAGACTTTGAAGACTACACTCAGATCAGTCATTGGATTGATATTCCTACGCCACATCTTGACTCTATTATGGATTATCAGGGATGGGACCAAGATGTCAAGAAATGGATGTATATAATGCTCGGTAGGATGACCTTTGAACTTAATGAAGCGGAAGGTTGGCAGATCATCCCGTTCTGTAAGGGTATCGCCCAAAGTGGTAAATCGACGCTGTTGAATTTCGTGGTCAAGATGTTCTACGAACCCTGCGACGTTTCGGTGATGGGCAACAACATCGAAGAGAAGTTCGGTCTTTCTGCGATATACAAGGCTTATGCATTCATCGGCCCAGAAGTCAAGCACGATTTCAAGATTGATCAGGCATCCTTTCAGTCGATCGTGTCCGGTGAGGAGGTTTCAATCGCCATTAAAAATCAGACTGCGCAAACTATCCAATGGAACGTGCCTGGGATGCTTGCCGGGAATGAGCTGCCTGGGTTTTCGGACAACAGCGGATCCATCTTGCGTCGTCTCCTTCTGTTCAAGTTCTCCCGTCAGGTGATGGAGGGTGATGCCAGGTTGTGCGACAAGTTGTTCACAGAGATTGACAGGATTTTGCAAAAATCGATATGGGCTTACACAGAGGCTGTAAAGAACTTTGGTGACAAGTTGATCTGGAACGTGGTCCCCAAAAAGTTTCACGAATGGCGAGAACAGATAGAGGGTCAGATGCATACGTTGGTGGGCTTCATGAAGAGCCCGGCGCTGCGTTACGGCGAAGACAAACAGATACCTCTGCCCTGGTTTCGCTCCAAGTATCGCGAATACTGCTCAAGCATGGGTTGTAGGGCTCGCCCCTGGCAACAAGAACTTTACGAAGGACCTTTCAGTCAAAGGAAACTTCGGATTGAGATTGGAACAATGGAGTGGATGGGAACGGTCAAGAAAGATCAGGAAATTATTTATGGTGTCACAATGGCTCAAGACGACGAATAAGAAAAAACATTGACCTTTAGTAAGAACGGCTTATGTCATCTAACCGTTACGTTAACGTTACTCCGCGGACTCCGGGATCCAATCTCGGTCTGCCGAGTAATCGCATCTTGCTCACCAATCCAGATACGGGCAACATTGTCCAGAGGATTGCGGCTTCCCGCGACGAGAAGTGGGTTTTCAATACGAAGACCAAGCGCTTCAACCTGATACCCAAGAACAGGAATGCGCCAAAGAAACCCATCAGAAGGAATGTACGCATCGAGAACGCCGGGTTGATGAACATCAATTTGAGGGCAGTGAACAAAGTTTTCCCCGAGCCCAAGAATACTGACGTCAAGTTCTCGCCGCTGCGTCCATCGCTGTTCGGTCTCAAGGTGAAGTTTCAAAAGGATTTGGGATTCCGACAATTTTCGGATCTTGCCTACGAATTTGCCAAGAAACCATTTCCCAATGGTGTGACCCGCGTCGTGATCAGGGGCGACCGCTTCCGCGCCTTGGTGGACATCAAGACCAGGGAACAACAGAACCGCCTCAATAAGAACCTTTTCAAAATCGTTCGGCGCATCGATGTCAACATGGGAGACTACAATATCCAGATATTCCGAACTGGAATGCTCATGAATGGTGGCTACGAAAAGAACCCTATCGAAGTTCCACTGAACTACATCGACGGGAGGAAGATTTTCGGAAAGGCACTGGACACGATGGAGGACTTCATGAAGAAGTTCGTCCCTACAGAGAAGCGCGTGCTTGAAGATTTTTCAGTTACCAATTTTAATGCCGATTTTTTCGTCAACCAGATAATCGTGGATCCTTTTGTTGCCACTGCCAACGGAAATGAGATCTACAAGTCACTCAAGAAGGCGGTCCTGGGAACGCCGAGTGTTCCCAATAGAGTAGCGGAGTTCATTCCAGATTTTGAGTACGAGTTTGGGAATAAGAATAGCAACTTTATGCAAGAATTGAGAGAACTTGGCGGAAAAGTTCCCAAGTTTCCTGACAACATCTATCTGAAGTTTCCAAGTGAAAATGGCAAGGTCAAGAAGCGTGGCGGTTCCTACGTGTCTTGGAAGAAGGGGTACATCCGCATTCAGGGTGCAGACAGTCTCACCAAGGTCCTGCTCATGGTGCGCACCATTCAGATCTGGTACGATATGATGAAGAGGGACAACCCGGATGTCCTGGTCACCACTAACATTTCCGGCACCAAGGTCAAGAAGGCCAAGAAGATCGTGGCTACCAAGGAGAACATTGAGAAGGTGGGGCGTGTCCGTCTGAACGTCTATAAGGGCAAGGATGGCACCAACAAACTCAAATTAAATGACATCCGTTGCGAAGACACCACCAAGAAGGGTTACTCAACCAAACAACTTAGGGTGATCGCAGCGCGACGTGGCATTCCCGGCGCAGACAAGTTGAAGCGTGAAATTCTGTGCGAGAAACTTTTGGTCATGGCCAAGGCAAACAGGAATCGTGCACAGGCTCGCGAGCAGGCAAAGGCACGTCGTCTCATCCGTCCGGCGGTTCGTCGGATCGCTGAAAAGAAGCGGGCCGAGCAGGCGGCACTGGAAGCCGAATTTGAAGCCGAGGTGGCCGCGGAATTCAATGACAATATCAGTTCCGTTGAATCAAATCTTGGCCTGCGCCAGACACCGACCCCGACGCCACCAAGGGTACCCACGCCCAGACCTTCACCTGCTCCGGTGCCAAGACCAAGAACTCCGTCTCCCATTGAACCCATGGAGTATAACGAAAATTGGTTTGAAAGGATGGAAAGGAATGCTTCTGCGCAACAAAAAGGCGAGGCACTGTTAAATAACATGATTGGAAACACCTCCAGTCCTAATCCCTCATTAAACGAGAACAATTATCAGAGGTACAAAGATATTCGTCGGACTGCCACCATCTCCATAAATGATGCACGAACCAATTACATGAATGCGCGCAGGGAGTTTGGCATAAACGCCGAGCCGACACGTAGGGCTTACGCAAGGTTCAGAGCCATCAAAAATCTCAGTAGATAATAGTAATGGTCAGTGACAGGGAAATTTTTGACTCGTTTCTTGGATCTTTCCGAAACATGTTCGTAGGAACAACTGTTTCGTTGGCGCTTATTGGGTTCTCAACGAGCTTCGACATCATGGGACCCTATGTGCGTTTCATTGGGTTCATCAATTTGCTAATGGTTGTTTACATGGGATTTTTGGTTTACACTAATTTTACTAAAAGAATAAATAATCTTGAAGATGTCGACACCGCCAAATTGTGGCGAAAGTGGGCATATATATCACTGATCTATACTATATCCATTGGATTTGTGGCACTCATATTTTTTATTAGGAAGGTGTTGCAAGTATCTTTTTAATCTCAGGACATTCAGCGCCAGGTTTATTAGGAAAATTGATGACATATCCCTCGATTGCTTTGACACGTTCCATGTAGTGCATGGTTTGAATGACGTGTTCAGGTTTTATGGACGGACATGCCTTCAATTCAATGACCCATTTGCCATCGATGATGATATCGGAACGAATCACACCAACGATGTTCTTCTTGTAGTAGACCGGTATATTGACTTCGTGACTGTATGGCATCTGCTTCTCGTCCAGTTCGACCATGAATGCTCTTTGATAGACATTTTCTAGGTGACAAGGTCCGAGTTCCTTGAAAATGTTATTGGCAATATTTTTCAAAAACTTTTCCATTAAAGAATAGACGCTCCTTATCATTAAATGCGTGCTACATTGAGACCACCTGTCACTGTTCGTCCCAGGCGAATTTCACCAAGATCTGATTTATTTCATGCTACCACCGCTGCTGTGACTGCAGGTGTAAGTATCTATTGTACTCTTAACTGGTGGCACTATCGGTCAATTCGTAAGAAGTCAGAGGACATTAAAGAAAAGAATCGTGATAAATAATAGATTATGAGTTATGCTTTAGGTGGAATAATGCTTGGACCGTTTTACAAGGGGCGTAGTTCTATTCAAGCGAAAAGCATAGTCAACGATGCCATAAGATATACTTGGGTGGTTGGAAAGATACCAAACATTAACCACGTAATCCAAACAATACCAGAAGGTGTAAGATACACGATTGACGATCATCGTCCAAAGACTGTTCCATACGACGGCGTTCACATCACCTTGAATTATCTGATCGAAGTCCAGATACACACTCCAGAAAGTTTAGCCGTTAGACAAAACGAGATTCATCACAGAATCTACAGAATGAAAAAATACAACGATCACATCGCCATGAAATATGATGAAGTGATGGAGAATAGACAGTGGAAGATTCTAGAAGAATGCTACAAACTTCCATCGCCTATGAGTTTGTCACTTCCCATTGATGGAAATGTGAATACTATGTGGGAGGACCTACTGGATTCCATCGCTCTCAAGTATAATCTCGAACTTCAAGAAGTTTGACCAGAGTTCTGATTTCATCTTCGAGGTCGTCACTTATACGTTTACCGTCTTTTTCTACGCGAAACGTATCATGTGCAATGCCATTTATAGTTGTTATACTTGCGGCAAGTATGTTTATCTTTAGTGAAACAAAAATCATGGAAAGATCACTCAAAAGATTTGGATAGTCTTTGATCTTCACCCATATTCTTGTTTCATCATCTTTGTAATGACTGAAGTATACGTCAGTCTCATTGTCTTCTTCCAGTGGACAAGGTTCAAACTCAAATTCATCTTCGACCAGCAGTTGAATTCTGGAACACAACGAAGTGGACAAAGGTTTTCCCGAGTAGGTCAGCATCATGTACTCGAGATCCGACTCATTTTCTTCGTTTCTCCACGCGTTAATTTGAAGACCTCTTAGTTTATGACCGAAGCCAACTTCCTTGGGGAGAGGCTTATTACAACCAGGTATGATGAGTCTGGTCTTTTTGCCATCGTGTATAATTCGATATGGCTGAGCACACTGGACGAGCAACATTCTTAAAGAATTAATAATATCTTTAATTAGTAGATGAAACAACCAATACACAGGATACAGAAGTTGGGGACATTTGGAACAAAATTGAATCTAAAGTTGTTGAGGTCGAAGAAGACCGTGGAAGACAACAGACGCATAGCCAAGTGGGTGACCAGCGAGTTAGTGGATCTGGGTCCGACCTTTGTGAAGTTGGGTCAGCTGATAAGTACCCGCAATGACATTTTATCTGCCGAGGTCATCGAGGAATTTTCGAGTTTGCAGAACGAGGTCCCTGCCTTCGGGAATGTCA
>Ga0222714_10003928_pt1 | contig 14845 bp, 16 predicted proteins | sample C33_3DmetaG_FD_165048 | JGI IMG/M metagenome (GOLD analysis project Ga0222714, IMG submission 165048) | Estuarine water microbial communities from San Francisco Bay, California, United States - C33_3D | ecosystem: Environmental > Aquatic > Marine > Unclassified | place: USA: California... | reverse complement strand
GTCTAACTGTATTTAGAATTTCCAACTCAGGTGAGTAAATTATAGTTTCTCCAGCCCAGTGTATATTCCATTCTTTGTTGATATAGGCAACCATGGTCAAATGTCCTGGTTGTTGCCAATCACGATGTATATCACCGTCCTGCCCAAAAGTATTACCTGCCAGCATCGCACGATTCAGGCGACTATCTGGATACATATTAAGCAACCGGTAAGCAATCTGCTTGACTTCTTGTGGCACCCACTCGTCCCAATTGCCTTTGCCGTAATAAGGCTGATACCACATGGGGTACAGGGTATTATTGTTACTACGTTGTCCCCAGCGCCAGCGTCCCGCAGGAATTATTTGCTTATCAAAGACATCTAACTCCTCGCTGGTAACAAAGTTATTGATGATTTTCATTTAACAAAAACGTCATTGATCTGTCTGTTGACACGGACAAAGGTAGTACATTTACTCAGCTGTTTTAATGTAGGAGCACCAACGTAAGTGCAGGTACTACGTATACCTCCTAGCAAGTCAAGTACAGTTGCATCTACCGCACCTTTGTAAGGAATTGTCACAGTACGCCCTTCGCTGGAACGATAACTGGCAACACCACCATTATGTTTTTCCATGGCAGTGTCACTTGACATGCCATAAAAGGTAATCATACCGTTATCCACTGTGCCACCACCTTCGTCGTGTCCAGCTAGCATGCCGCCCAACATGACAAAGTCTGCACCTGCGCCAAATGCCTTAGCCACATCACCTGGGCAAGTACAGCCGCCATCAGCAATAATGTGAGCGCCCAGTCCATGCGCCGCATCAGCGCACTCAATAATCGCTGAAAGTTGCGGGTAGCCAACCCCAGTTTGTATCCGAGTCGTACATACCGATCCCGGTCCGATTCCAACTTTGACAATGTCTGCTCCTCTCAATACCAACTGCTCAGTCATGTCTGCGGTAACTACATTGCCTGCTATAATGACTTTGTTGGGAAACTCTGCACGTACCTTGGCTACATAGTCACCAAAATGTTCACTATAACCATTGGCTACATCAATACAGATAAACTTAATTTCTGGATAGGCGGCCATGATGCGACACAAACGACCAAAGTCATTATCGCTAGTTCCACTGCTGACTGCAAAGTTGTTGACAATGTCTAGCATGTCGCCAAACTCTGACTCGTCGTAATTTTTAATCAAACAGGCAAACATACCATGGCTGGCCAGCGACTTAGACATGGCAATAGTCCCCACACCGTCCATGTTTGCCGCCATAATTGGTACGCCAGTCCATGTTTCTTGACTGTGTTTAAAAGTATATGTACGGTTTAAATCAACTTGTCGCCGACTGCTAAGTGTGCTACGTTTAGGTCTAATCAGTACATCTCTAAAGTCTAGTTTGACTTCATCTTCAATTCTCATTTACTGCCTTCTTCATATTAATATATTTTTGCCACTGCACCCAAGTACCTTTAACCATAAAACCCCACTCACGTTGTTGTGGTCCAGGCATAAACAAGGTCCAACAGGTTACATTTGGATCAAGCTCAATCCGATGAAAACTATTAGCACCACATAGCCTAAAGTGACCTGGTCCACACCAGCGACTAACTTCTGTAATTTTTCTACCATCTTTGTTATAAACTGGAGTCCATTCATAATAACCACCTTTTAAAATAATTGTTGCATAAGGCCAGGGATGATCATGCAAGTCATCTGGATCTGATTTTAAAAACTTGTGTAAGAACACATTAAAGGGAAAACGATTTCTATCTTTCAAGAACAAATAGTAACGTTCCAAGTACGGTTCGCTACTTGCTCTATCTAGAACGATACGTTTGCGTCCTATCTTTTCCAGCAGTTTTAAAAACATAAGTTTCCTTTAGAATGATACTTTAACTTCCGCTAATGCCTTTACATAACCAGTGTGTGTAACAATACCAGTAACATTGTAGCTGACATCTTTAGTCACTTGTTCTGTATAGTTTGCACGAACATAACCAGTTGCAGTATCTTGAATTTTTGCTTTCACGTTAGTATAACTGATATTTCCCTGATAGTCAATACTAGTTGGCATCTTAATGTTAACCGAACCACTCAATGCTACAGGCAATACACCTGCATACACGCCGTAACTCTTACGTTTCGATTTAAACTCGGTGCCGCCCTCTGCCCACATACTAACAATATTACTTACATCAGTTACCAGTCCTGGTGTAAATTGTGTAGCGGTATTCATAATACCCAATTTACCAACCATGCTGTCATTGCGATAACTGAATACTGCTTCAGTGGTTGCAGTGGATTTAATTGAGCCCCAAACACCGCTCATGTTTAACCAGGGGTTGCGATCCGAAACAGTATATTGCAAGTGCAGTTTGGTGCGATCATTAATCTTTACACCAGTCATGCCCATACTAAAGTTTTGCGTAGACTGGTTTAGACTAAACTTATAATCTCCATAGTCTTTGACTTCAGCACCAACCAATTGTGCGCCAGCAGTTCCATTGTTGTCTTTTTCCGACAGTGCAGTAGTCCAGTAACCAATTGTGCCAGCATCCATACTAGACAAATTGGCAGTATAATGCCTACGCAAATCGTCAACCACAGTTACACTAGACAGCTTATTGCCCAAGTTTACACCAGCAATCGAACCTGTTAGTGGAACCAGCTTGCCATCTCTACCATCAAGTGCAATGTTTAAATGTCCATATGGCTTCAACATGTTTTCAAAGTCAATAACTTTGTAACCAAACCAAGTTGTTGATGTCTGGCTCAGTACAGAGTTTTTGTCTGCGTCTGACAAGTAAGGCCATAACTGCTGTATAGTTGCAATTGATGCTTGAGCAGTAACTACTCCATTGGATTCAATTTTACTTAGGTAAAGAGCCCGATCAGCAGTTGTACCGCCAATATTGACCAGTGTAGCAAGATATAAGTTCCCATCAGGACCACGCAAAATGTTGACGGTTGTTGAATCGTATCCGTCTGCACGACTGCCTTCTGCCGCAATCGCCTGATCAGTAAATGCCTTCATTACCTGTTCATAACTGGCAACAAATTTACCTTCAGTTGTTTGTACAAGGACCTGTGTATTACCAGTACCAGCACCACTTAGTAAAATATCCGCCAAGCCATCACCGTTTAGGTCGATAATTTTAGGATTGTATGCGGCACTCTTTGAAGTATCATAACCAACACGAACTGTGGAAGTCACATCACTAAATGTGCCCGATCCATTATTTTGTAAGAATTGCACTTCACTGCCAGCCGCCCAATTACCTGTACCACCATTTGCAGGACGACTAATAACAATAATGTCCATGGAACCATCATTGTTAAAGTCCATGGCTAGTGAACGAATATCATGACTAGCGGACCCTTGTCCTGTCCAGTTGGCCAAATAGTCACCAGTATCAAAGATTGGCGTGGGTAGTGTACCAATTAAGTTCATGGTAACAGTACCGTTGCCGTTGTCTGTTACTGAAAACATTTGGGTATCGTTTGCACCGTTACCAGTGTCAGTAACAATCAGTGTGGTAGTACCGTTGCCTAAAAAGTCTCCTGCTACAACACTAGAGCCTGAAAAGTTCCAATCTCCTGTACGTACATTGGTAAATGTGCCATCACCATTGCCAAAACTTATAGTGCTGTCTGGACCATAATCTAGTGTAATAATGTCTACATTACCATCACCATTGACGTCTGCAACTGCACTACCGTGTGCCCAGACGTCACCCATGTTCAAATTACTGCGAGTAAAGCTGGTACCAGCATTGTTAATAAAGACTGCACCAGGTCCTGCATCAATGGCTTCGCTGTCAGTACCAGGAGCCACATACATGTCTAGAAAACTGTCACCGTTAAAGTCAGCAAACTGTACGCTAGGTTCAGTACCAATAATTTGGTTGTCGGTACCACTGAACCATTGTGTAGTCTGATTTTGGAATGTGTTACCGCTCCAGCCATATAGACTAAGTTGACTACTCTTCCAGGTTGCATTAGGATTCACACTCATGCGTCCTGCTACAATTAGGTTATCCTTGCCGGTATTAGTCAAGTCCGCAGTGAAGGTTTCTGTAATTGCCTGATTATAGGTGGAGGTAATTAGTGGATTAAACTCATCAATTTTGGTTGGCGTACTATAAGGCACTCTGTTGCCAGGACCAGTTACGGGATCGTCTGGGCGTATAAGTGGATTATCACCACCTCCCCCACCGCCACCGCACCCAGTTAAAACCGCTGTGGTAGCTAATACTATAGTACTAAGTTTGAAAGTGTTAGATTTTGGCATAAAAATTTCCTGTTTTTAACCTATAGCCTATTATAGCATATCAGCGAATTATCGTCAAACCATAAGAAAACCCGCCGAAGCGGGTTTGTCTAGGTGCTTTTTTCTTTAAGCGTTTAGTACTTTTGCTACTGAGTTCATTACTGCGGCAATGCGCCCAATATCACGCAGGTTTTCTACTGTGTAGCCTTCCGAGTTCTTTAGTGTGTCATAGTGTGCCTTAACACAGAAATGACATTTGCCAACAATACTTGCTGCCAAACTAAATGCTTCAAAGTTTGCTTTAGTAGTTCCGCCGTGACTTGCGATAGCGTTCATGCGTAACTGAGCAGGCAATCCGGCTAATGCAGGATCTTCTGCCATTTCAACGAATGGATACCACGTGTTGTTTTGCGCCATGATTGATGCCGCTGTCATTGCTGAATCCAAATGCACAGGTGCATCTGCCATCAACACGCTCAATACCTTACCGTTACCAGTTGCAGCCAAAGCGGCAACAGCACAACCCATTGCAACATCCGGGTCCAGTGTGCTACGCAATAGTACCGCATCCAAGTTTAACTTGGTGTCTTTTGCATAGTCTGGCAATGCTCCTTTAATGGATTCGATGAATGCCATTAGAGTGTCTCCCCACCTACGGTACGGTTACATGCACATAGTTCGCCAGTTTGCAATGCGTCAAGAATACGCAAAGTTTCTTCTGGTGAGCGACCTACATCCAAGTTGTTGACAGTAACGTGTTGGATAACGTTCTCTGGGTCAACGATGAATGTTGCACGAAGTGCGGCACCTGCTGGACCAAAGAATACGCCCAACTGCTCAACCAAGCTCAACTCACCACGCTGTGTGTCAGCAAATTGTGTATGAGTGATCTTGCCTAAGTCAGCGTGGCTACGTTGCCATGCAAGTTTGCAGAACTCATTGTCTGTTGAACCTGTTAGCAATACTGCGTCACGATCAGCAAAGTCGCCGTTCAACTTGTCGTATGCTACGATTTCTGTTGGACATACGAATGTAAAGTCCTTAGGATAAAATACGATGACTTTCCATTTACCTGGAAATGATTCCTCAGTGATTGTAAAAAACGCATCGCTTTGTGGTGGTACGCCTGTTACGGCAAATTTTTCTAGCTTGTGGCCAATGGTTTTCATATTGTTACTCCTTGTGTGTGTTTGAAAACTTGAATGTTATTAGTGTTTCCACTAATAAACATTGTACTTGTATTTACTATAGAAATCAACTATTATTCAGGGTTTTCCCATTGTATTTTCCTATAGTATCAATAGGTAAACTAACCGATGACTGATTGATACCGTATCCAATTCAAAATCAATGTTTATAATTTATATAAATTATCAATCAGATCAATGTCATTTTGAGTAGTAACTAATAAACTTTCATCTGCAAAGAATAATTGCTTACCATTATTAACACTCATTTCAAATAACTCGATGGCTTCGCTAGTAGTACAACTAAATGCATGAATACTAGGAAACATGATCCCTTTTACATTTTTATTTTGAATAATTTCTTGCAATTTTGGCATCCAGGTACAACCCCAATATTCATTACTCCACTCTACTACATTTAACTTCATTTGATTAGCGGATGCTATTAGGAATTCCCGTATCATAAAATGTGGTGTGTCGCCGATGTAGTTGCTGTTTTGGTCTACAAACACAACCCATGGTCCTGTATCAGTGTTGTTATTTTCTTGACTGGTGCCAATTAATCTAAAGAAACTGCCTGGCCGTCTCGGACCAAAATCTCCCGACTTGGTGCAGTAACGTAAGTCAAAACTCACTCTTGTAATACCTGTTTCATTATTGACGTTTCCGTGTAGATGTCCTTGATTGAATAGCCAGCATTGACCGTATTTTAGGTCAACACTGCGCATTCTACGTGTACATTCTTCTTCTATCCTGTCTAATTGCCATCTCTCTCCATGTATTTTAGACATTAGCTCAACGCTATCGTCCCATGATAGTACCTTCATAGTGTTTGAATCGTATGCGTCGGTGACTGGGATCCATACTGTACCCATGTCGTTTGAATATCCTGTCCAGTATCCGGTATGCCAGTTTAACAATCTGCCCTTATGTCTTTGATTAGGTACAACCGTCCTAATACCTGCAGTTGCTTGAATCAAATACTCACCGTCTACTTTGTCAGAAACATATTCTTCAAAGAATTTGTCTGCTAACTTACTGAATTCCTTACTACGACTAAATCTTTCTAGATATTTTCGCAAACCAATTAGTTCTTCGGTTTTAAACACATTGTGAAGTTTTGTTAGATCATCTATTGGTTTCAACTCACCAATGGCAGACAAAAACATTTCCTGCCAAGGATATGATTTTGTGTCATACTCTAGAGTCACATTATCCCATCTACTATCCAGCGGATAATCATAGTTTCTTATAATATCTTTATTCATTTTTATGTTTTATAAAATATTTCCGTATTTTGATCACCAATTATACTAAAGCCTTCCCCGCACATTATAGAGCATCTTTCTAATCTATCTTTACCATACCAGGTTTTTTCTATGTTTTTAAACCAAGGCCCATTTACAATGTTTTCTAGTGAATTGAAAAATATATTGGCTCCTTTTAATCCGCCTGATTGAGCAATTAGCGATTTTATATTTGAATGATCTGCTGTACCTTCTACTTCGGGACCGTACAGCCTGTCCGCGAGCCATCCGCATGGAAATACATACCCATCTGCCCCAATATAAATTTCACCAATATTGCATGCGTTACAGTTAATTTTTGTATTTTGTATATAATCAGTGTTTATTTTGTGTATTTCTTTGTATCCGATATTGATATATTGTGGATCTGTGGGAATTCTGATGGTATAGTCGATTATATTTTGTGTATTGTATACCTCCAAATGGTCTTGGAATTTGTGTACCCTGTTCAAGAACCTGCTGGTTTTCTTTACATTAAACCTATTAAATTTTAACTTTTTGCTGAGTTCTCTTGCATCGTTAACTTGATGCTGATTGTGTGCAAAAACTATAAAATCCCATTCTGCGTTACCACCGGCCTCAATGAATGCTTTGGTATTTTCAACCACCCTATGCCACCTGACGTTTCTTCTATACAAGTGGTTTGTGTCCTCTAGACCATCGATTCCAAAAGCAATACAATCTACAATAGATGCTAATTTGGTAAAGGTTGAAATTTTACCAACCCCGCCATTTGTATGTAGAGTAACATTGATGTTTGGGTTTAAATCTTTTATGTACCCACACATGTTTACTATATCTGGGTGTGTCAAAGGATCGCCATATGTCCCGCAAAAATACACCTGCTGTAACGAAGTTAGTAGTTCGCTAGAAAACAGTTTTTTAAATTCTGCAAATGTTAGCTTATGGAGAGGTAAATTTGATAGTGTCCTGCCACCAAAAAAGTTACGAGGGCATTGTGGACAAGCGGCATTGCAATAGTTACTGATTTCAAGTTGTAAAATCTTGATGTCATTGAAGTTAATCATTTATACTATTGTAACGTGTTGTTTAGGATTATTTATTACATCCACTACGTGCCCTGCCATGATGTCAACATCAGTTCCTTCTTGGTAGTTGTTAAACTTACTGGGAAATTTTCCTAGTTCGATAGTGCATAATGTAGGTCCGTTGTTGTCATCTACTGTTTTGCGTTGCCAATGCCTACCAAAATCGGATAGTGATTGCTTACTTAGATTGTAAAACATTCTATTCGTATCGATTCCGGGATAGCTGACCCACATTGTACTTGCACTACTTACATTGATTATTAAACCATTGTTCATTTTTTGTGAAAACATTGCGGTGATATAGCTACTACTGACATAGTTAGTGACTAATATATCCCAAATATTGTTTGTTTGATTCACAGCAACGGTGTTGACTACTATCAATGGATCGTACTGATCAATTAGACGATCACAATCTGTCTTTGATGAGAAGTCGTATTCTGGACGACCGACACAAATAGAATTGTTTACTTTTGCGTGTACGGCCTGTGCCAGAGTTCCTTTTCCTAAAATCAGTATCATGGGTTAAAATTTATTTATGAATTCTTTCTAACAATAAACCAATACCCACCATAATCAATCCGGCGATAAGTGGTGCAGGATCACTGGTAAACAAACTGATTACGGCGAATACTATTGCTATCGAATAAGGTAAAATCATTACTTTTCTCCTAAATTTTTAATTCTTAATTCAAAATAATCTGCAATCAAGCTGGCACTTTTTATTGAATAGTGAAATGGTGTATCATCGATTTCACCATAATTTCTAAAGGAGAAATCATCTTCTTTTATAATTTTTTTATCTCCCACCCAACTTATATCTTTTAAAAAGTCTTTAGATTTTTCGTACAATGGAGTCACAAAAATAACATAGGGAATATTTGCATATTCCAATCTTCTACAAGCATCACTAATTATCCAGGTGTCTACCTGTCTTTTAATACTATCATCATACAAATTCAACAAATATTCTTTTAATGCTTTTAATTGATCTTTTGTTAGTCGAGAACTAGAACCAAATATTAGGCTACTTAGACTCTCTGATATAATTGTAGGATTATCTATCCACTTATGTTTTTTACTTAGATTACTTCTGTTATGCCAAATATTTGAGATTCCTCGACTTTTGTCATAAGTTTCAGGTTGTATTTCGTCCCAATTATCATAATTGAATTTATTTTTTAAATTATCCCAAATAGATTTTCTCTCATCGTCTATAAGTGGAAATTCGCATCTATCTGGAGTAGTTGTCCCCAATATTACAAAGTCTGAATTTAATTCTATAGCCTTGTCAACTTGCAGAGAGATTGTAAAATTACTACACCCACCCCTTGCCAAACTTAGCAATTCCCAATTATTTCTAAAACAAATAATTTCTCCAAAACTTTTTCCTGGAGCTGTCCAATCTGAAGTGAACCAACTGTCTCCACATACAGCAAGCCTCATCGTGGTGCAAAGTCTTGTTGTAGTTTGATGTTGTCAATAAACTCTTTCTTGACGCCCATGTCTGTTTTAAATGCACCTTTTAGTACAGTAGTTTGTGTAAGACTACTATGTGCCATAATACCACGGTTTTCACAACATCCGTGTACTGCTTGGATATAAACACCAACATCTTTGCTGCCAGTTGCTGACATAATGGCACGTGAAATGTCCATGGCTAGCTCTTCTTGCAATGTACCTCGACGGGCACACCATTGTGCAATACGTGTATACTTGCTCAAACCAATAAGTTTATCAGCGGCGAGAATACCAATATAGGCGACACCACTGACAGGCTGATGGTGATGGCTACACATACTTTTAAGTTCGCTACGTACAACTAACATACCATCGTAGCACTCATTGGTAATATGATCTGGTTCGTTAGGGAAAGCAGTTGCTTCGGGCGCTGGCTCATAGCGACCGCTCATGATTTCATTAAAGTACATTTTAGCAAGACGTCTTGCTGTACCTTTTGAGTTAGGATCAGTTTCACGATCAATCATTAGTGTATCCAACACCTGTTCAAATGCCGCAGTTGCTTCATTAATCAAATGCTCCCGATCTGATTCTGCAATATACTCACTGATATTGTCGCCTGCCCAGAAGCGTTTGTTATCTGAGCGCATACGTTCGCGAATGACTTGCGATAGGTTTTTACTTGTTTCCGTCATTATATTTCCTTTGTAGATGTTAGTATAACAAAACTATTTAGATTTGTCTAGTTATTTGGTTTATTTTTTATTCCTGTAATTTGCATCGTGTATCTAGGTTCGGTCCCAAAGTTCCCAGCAAAGTGTTCTACAGAATCGTTCCAAAAAACATAATCTCCGGCACACCAATTAACAAGAGCGGTATTGTCTATTTCGAAGTAATGGCCAGACTTCCAGTTTTCAAGAAACAAAATGCATCTCCAAATAGTTGATGAGTCATCAATATCAAGCATCTTTCGGTAACTGGTATAAACATCAATATGTAGTGGCAAAGCATCCAATGTATTCATCCTATAATATGCTATGTTAACATGATCCCAATCAAATAAAGTATAAAATGGAGTAGCATAATCTGGCATTGGCCGGCTATTGTTGTATAGTGCTCCTTTGAGATTCAATCCTATTCCAGACCCGCGATATCCTTCATTTATCCAGCGTTCTTCGTCCCATGTATTTTTTAATGGATAATAGATATAATCTAATTGTTTGAAACTATCGTCCCACCAAGGATCAACATGTCCTGTATGGTATTTCATTATTTTTGTTTCTGACATTTGATCTCAACCCCTACAATATTGTAATGTTTGTTTTTAACCCGCCGTTCCTACGGTGTATGGTGTAAAAATCAAATATGTTAAATTTAAAATTGGTAAGGTTGCTTGATATCTTGTAAGATACAGGCCCCAACTCCCACGTATTAATATTAATATTTGACTCAAGTTGGTATGGTATTTGCCACGTGCCGTTGTATATAAATCTACGCTGCAACTCTATGATACTTGGATCATCGATATTTACTAAATCTTCTAATACAGTTTGTGATAAGTTGATCGCTTGTTCTATATTTTCATAAAAAAACAACAGGCTAGTCGATGACAAGTTATTTGTATTAAGAACTTTATCAAGAGTAGAACCATGCTCAAATAAATTAGCAAGTCCTGTTCTTATTCTATTGTACTCTTTGCTGAATAAATTATTGCCATTTTTGACCCTTTCATGGACCTCATCATAAAACGTTCTATATGATATATGTTTAACATAGAATAGGTATTTTGCAAACAATTGACTATAACCTGAAAAGTGGAAATGTAAAATTATCCAAGAAAACATCCAGGCATCAATCATATCATCACGTGACATTGTATTTGTACCATTGACCACAGGAGAGAATTCCTCTGTATCATCTTCATCTAATGACATATCTTCAAAAGAATATTGTTGTTTTTGTGGGACTTCTATCGTACTGATTTGATATTGATTTTTTTGTATGTCACCTAATTCGGTATTGGGTAGTAGGTTGCATAAATGCACATCAAGCCTAGAATGCTGTCCCATAGCGAGAATTTCACTCACTCCGTTCTTCCATGATTCGGCAGTCTCTTCCGGTAAACCCAATATCATTTCAGTATAATGGTGTATTCCACGATTATTACTCATTTCAATTAGTGTTTTTAGATTATTGCTTGCCATGTTGTCTCTTTTAATGGCAATCAATGTTTTTGGATTCATGCTTTGGACACTAAACGTAATGCCTTTGTTAATTTTCCCTAGCGCCGAAGCAATATCAAAAATATTGTCATTGGCATTTTTTGGATAAGTTGCACTTAGATATTCAAGAGTTGAGTCTTCTAGTTCTTTTTTAATCTTGCGTGCTATAGAAATATCACGCTCTTTAAAAACGCCAAAATTGGCATCGGACAAAAAGATTGTTTTTATGTTTTTATCCTTCATCCAGTCTATTTCATCAAATACTTTTTGCAGTTCAAACTTTTTAATTTTTGAACTAGTAAGTCCTCCCCAATCACAGAACGTACACTTATAAGGACATCCTCTATTAGTTTCTAATACTACGCTCCAGCCAATATCGGGATTATTTTTTATAATTGTATCAAAAACGCCTGTTGTATAGGGACTAGGCATATCGACTAGATCATGAACTTTTTTTGTGTTGTAAAACAATTCTGGTGTTGTGTTGTTGGCAACATCATCTAATATTTGCTTGAAACATTCCTCACCCCCGCCATGTACGATGGTGTCAATAAATCTGTATTTTGAGAAACTGCCGTTAACATTTGGTCCACCTACTACTATTACACATTCGGGCCATTTGTGTTTGATACTCTCCGCAAGAGCCAGTGTATATTTCTCATTCCAGATATAACAACTAAAGGCGCATAGTGTCGGATTGTCAAGTCTCGCCAACACATCATTTATTCGTTCACGTCGAAAAATTATATCCTTGAGTTCCCAATTAGAAGTTATGGTTTCAAACTGGGCGGCGTATGCCCAAATAGTTCCTACACTATAAGGAATCCAGCATTGCAATGAATTATTGATTTTAGATGCAAACTGAGGCTGAAAAAGGTAAAGATTCTTTTTTGAGTTCAAAACTATTTTTCACTATTACAACAAAAATCCAGAAACTTGCAGCGTGTACTTATCCTGCATGCCGGAATTAGAACCTAAGTGCAAGACTGAAGAATCCCACATTAAACCACCACCCTGTGTCCAATGCGTAACTACTGTATCGTCATACTGTAAAAAATGTCCCATTTTCCAATCCTCAAGAAACACATTGGCTCTTACTTTGATTTCTTCTTTTCTGTTGGGAAATCTTTGATTGATTTGAAAAAACGTATCTCGGTGCCAGGGGATCACACAACCTGGTGGTTGCTTAATACTACTCACGGTTATGACTTCCATGCCTAATTGTTGTCCAATGTCACTAAAGTCTAATTGACTGCTATCCCACCAAATTTGATTTATTTTAGTATTTTCATAGACATAGCTTTTGGGAAACCCACCAAATTTTTCATGAACATCAGTAAGTTCATAAACTTGATGTTTTATACAACTACCTTCATGAACGTTGTAATCTGCTTTGATTATCAAATCAAAGTCTATGCTTAGGTTGACATTTTGAATCATATGTTATTTAACTGTTTTAATAATACCTCAGACCAAAGTTCATGCCCCCTGTTATTCAAATGTGAATCTGATTGACTTATTTGAACGTTGTTTTTTAAAATAAATTCTAATATAGTTGGACCATCTAGATCTGTATTTTCTATAGACTCCTCGCTGAAATAAAAGGGAATATATTTACAGGGTACGGTTGATTTGACAGCATGATGATATGCCTCCATATGATACTTCTGCTCTACTGTAGAGTAATAATTCTTAAACCATTGGTCAAAAAACAACTTATCGGTCTTCTTTAATGGTGCAAAAGAACTCCACTTCTCTACACTTGCAGGTATTACATTATTTGCTCTGAATAGCTCGTCATTTCCAGATTTGTAGACTAGGCTTTTCTCTATGTCAGACATATGAGCCGGGTTATTTCTGTCTAGTACGAAGGTTTTTCTAGAATAATGTGTCCATCCTATTATTACTATGTCATCCTCTAATATTTTTGATAAAGAGTTTTTATATAGATGATAAATTAAAAAATTGTCTGATCCCGGGTTTGCAAAATTGAAACAAGTGGCACCGATATGTTTAGATATCAAAAGCGGCCAGCCGTCATCTTCGTTTTCTAAATTAAACGGCATAGATAAACTGTCACCAAATATCCATAAATTCATTTATTAATGTAGTCCTTGATGTCTTTAACATAATTGTTGACAAAGCTCATATTGTAGAAATTTTCTCGATTTTTAACTCTTCGATTTTTTAGAAGAAGAAACAAAGACCTTATGTCATTTTTCACAAGATTATCCAGAACGTCATGCATTTTTTTAACTCTTGTGACAAAATCTAGCTCTGTATCGTAATATTTATGATCAATATAATCATCGTAAGTATCTACACCCATATCTTTTAATGTTGACATTAATCCGGCATTGCCCAACATAAGGAATAGTTGCTCACAAGCAATAGGTTTCCAGGTTTTTTCAGTTATAAACTTGCAATGTGTGTTGGCAGTGGTTTCTGCAATTATATTCAAATAAGAATCAACGAACATAGGAAGAACCAACCCAAAGTCAACCGAATTATATGGGTTACGAAAATATTTTGTGTATGTGTCATTCTTCCAGGCTAGTTCTTCTTCAGTGGTTAACACGTACTCATCAGGTCTCGTTATTAACCCTCTATTCCCTTGCATTGAAATGCAACATTCACTAAAATAGCTCTTCTTCTTTAATTTTAAATAGTGGTGTATTTTGTGCGGTCTTGGATTTCCATTTGCACATGAAATCAAGTAAGTCCTATCATCTGATAATTTATGTTTATACATACAAAAATATTCATTTGACCAAAAATACCAATACGGGAAATAAAAAATTTCTTTACTTGATTGATGATCAGACGGATCGTTGGTTAATATAATAAAGTTGTTAAAATTAATAGACTTCAAATATTCTACTACCTGAATACTGTTCCCATTACCCCAGTTTTCTGAGGAAAAATTAATTAAAGTAGTTCTGTCTTTGTTGACAGATGGCGCAACTAGACTATCCAGACGCCACTCAACCTCACCATAAACGTCATTGATATAGTCTAAATCTGAACCGAATATTGTTTTTAATAATGGCTTATCTATCATTAATCGATTATTTTTATTTCTCGCAAATCTGGATATGCAACAAATTTTGGTTCTGTGCTGGCGTAGTTGTTCAATACTTCAAGCGCACGTAGGGCTTCTTCGATAGTGGGGCGATAGTGGTATCCTACTCTAAACACCTGTTGATCCTGCCAAGGAGCGATATGCAGGTCCCTACCATCATAACGCATCTGTCTTAACTTATCATAGTCTTCTACATCGTCTAACAATATGGCGCCACCACGTCCTGCATCCACTGGCTTACTGTAACCAAAACTTAGGCATTGTAGTGTACCTTCA
>Ga0222714_10003926_pt1 | contig 14851 bp, 9 predicted proteins | sample C33_3DmetaG_FD_165048 | JGI IMG/M metagenome (GOLD analysis project Ga0222714, IMG submission 165048) | Estuarine water microbial communities from San Francisco Bay, California, United States - C33_3D | ecosystem: Environmental > Aquatic > Marine > Unclassified | place: USA: California... | reverse complement strand
AAAAGAAAAAACCTTTATTAATTGAGACTAATAGTCAAGACAATGAAATGAAACCTAACAAAACTAAAATAATACTTGAAGAAACTGCTCCAGTTTCAATAGAGCAACCAATTATAAATAATGCAAAGCCATCAAGAAAAGTTAGAATTAGGGGTGAACCAAAAAATAAAACAAAAAGAACATATAAAAAACGTAAATTATTAATAGCTGATAGTTCATCAAGAGAATAAATTTAACTTATAGAATCATTTTCATCATATTCGTCTTCGTGTTCATCTTCATCTTCGTCTTCGTGTTCATCTTCATCTTCATCTTCATCTTCATCTTCATCTTCATCTTCATCTTCATCTTCATCTTCATCTTCATCTTCATGTTCTTTTTCATCCTCTTCTTCATCCTCATTTTCTTTAGGTTCATCATTTTCATTATTATCTTCATTTAAATTTGTGTTTGGTAATTGTAATGGTGTATGTATTTCTAAATTTGAGTGAAAACTAAAAATTAATGGGAATTCAATTTCTGTTTCTTGTTCACTTTCTTGTTCACTTTCTTGTTCTTCAAATTCATACGAATCATATTTATATGATAAATGATTAGTCATGAAAGTTTCAATTTCATATGTATTAAATTTTTTATGTTTCATATCAAATTCAATATGCGATTTAACTTTTTTTATTTTACCATTTTTAATAATATCTTTAAGTCTGATAGTTTTTCTACCAAATTGTGGATTAAAGCACTGAAACTCGCGCAGTTTTGTATGTAATTTTTTTTTAGCTTCTATTTTATTTTTCCGAACTAAAGAATAATTAGATACTAAATATAAATATAAATATGGTTTCATAATTTTAATAAGGTTATTTTCAGGAAATTCATCATCAATTTTAATTTTGTGATGTTGTTTTGAAAAATTACTATTAAATGAATTAATTATTATTTTAATATCATCTAAAATAGTTTTTTTTGTAGAATTATTTAAATAATTTTTGAAACTATATTCTCTCAAAATATATTCATAATTATTAACAAACTTAGTCATGTTAAAATTACATCCTTTAAATTTAAGAAATACATCAATATATTCAGGTTTTATAAACATAATTTTGGCATTTAAAACTAAATATGTATAAATAAAATATAAAATGGATTTGCCAAATGGAATATTATTATAAGGATTTTTAATAGAAATAGGTTCAGAAAAGAATGAAAAATTATTAGTTAATGACATATAAATAATCTTGAGTAGTTCTTCAATTTTGAATAAATATTTTGAATTAATGTGATATATACATATAACATTAAATTCGTTTTCTTTAATTTTGTTAAGCTGTAAATCATTGTCAACAATTAATTTAGATTTTTTATATTTATATAAATAGACAAATCTATTCAGAGTATGATATATAGTTTGTATTTTACAAAATAAACCAAAAAACTCTTCTTTTTCATTTAGTTTTTTTGAAAAATAAAAATTATTCATTGTTTCTTCGATAAAGCAAAACTTATTTTTATAATTTTTAAATACAGGACTATCAAAGATACCAAAAAAAATTTTATGTATTCCTGGTATTTTATCAGAGTTGTCATATTTAAATGAAAAAATATTGTTATCTAAATTTACTACTTTATTTATAATTTTATTGAAAGTCGACATTTATTAATGAATAATATAATTATTTATATTTATATTATTAAAATTAAATATTTAAAATCCAGGATTATAAGAATTATCCTTACCCATATCTTCGCCTTTAATTGTAATGACATTATTTTGTATAGCAATTTTATTTGGTCCACAAGGGTCATCAGGGTTTTCCACAGCTCCAAAGAATTTCTCAATTTCTTCATTAGTGTCGATATATTTATACTCATTAGCTGCTTCGAGTTTTTGCATCTCATCAATATCTAAAACAACTTGAAATGCTGCTGTTCCAAAATGTCCTTCTTGACCACACATAACATTAGCAGATACACCCCTTAAAGTATCAAGTTCGGCATGTCTAGCAGCTTTTAAGAACATTTCAGGTGTTTCTTCAAATGAAGCTTTAGCAATTGGTCCAATATTATCATTATTAATTCCATGTCTGAATATTGATATCAATTTATGAGTAAATGTCATTCTATCAACAAGAACACTATAGTTATGATAATTGATATAAGTTCCATCAAATTCTACAACTTCAACTAATTCGTTATAAATAGCTTGTCTAGCAGCTTCAATTCCAAGAACATTATATATTTCTACTATATCATTACTTAATGTTCTAGTATTATCAATATAATCAAGACCAAGAACATCTAATAAATTTGTGCCAATAGTATCAAGAACCCAAATGTCTTGTTTTTTATATAGACCATTAATTTCTACAACATTATCTAAAACTTTTCTAAGAATTACTTTATTAATACCTTGAACACCTCTTAATACTACTTTTTGTAAAAGCTGGTCTTGAAAATTTTTTAAAATATAAATTTGGTCAGATTGGTCAAGAGGATTAATTTTAGTTTTCTTTTGTCCACCTCTATTATTTCCAGATTTTAAAATATCATTCATTCTAATTCTAAATACTAACTTGTCTGAATTGAAATCAGAATAAACACAATTAATTTGGTCTTCGTAACAACTTTTTAATGTAAAATTAATATCATCCATAGTAATATTTTTTTCAAGCATAATTTCAGGATCCATAACCATTCTAACAATCCATTTAGATTTTTCATTTTCATCAGATGATAAAGTAACTTGATTACATTCATCGACTAAATTTTCAAATGCTCTATATTGTTCAATACAATCTCTATCCTCATCAATTAATGTATTTAAATCGTCGGGGTCAAAACAAATTTCAGTTGATTTAACAACTTCTTCTAATCTAGTATGCTCAAGCATATACATAATTGTGCGAGCTTTATCTTTTTGTCTTTCATCTTCAGGTTTTAAGTAAACACTTAAAGATGGGTTCTTAATTTCACTAGATAAAGATAGAATTTCTTCAATTCTTGGAACACCGCGAGTTACATTAGATTTGGAAGCAACACCAGCAAAATGGAAAGTGTTTAATGTCATCTGAGTAGAAACTTCACCAAGACTTTGACCAGCAATCATACCAACCATTTCACCAGGTGCGACGATTGATTTTTTATAACTAAGCACAATTGTATCAAGTAATAATATTAATGAATTTTGATTAAATCTCTTTACTACTAAAAGTTCTTTTGGAGACAAATAATAGAAGAACAATGTCTTAAACAATTCAGTTGGTGGGCAATAATAATTTTTATTTAATTTATCAAAGTATACCTGAATAATATTATAGGCTTCAAGTGGTGTAATATCTACTAGTGATGATGAGGTTATTCCACATTGTCCTTGAATAGTATTTATAATATAATTAAATGATACTGGACAACATACGACCTTATCACCTTTATTTTTAAATACATTCTTAACTATAGTTGTTCTAATATCAATCATTTGTCTAACTAATTCATTCATTTCAATAGCAAATTCAACTTGCTGTTTCTTAAGTCTAGTCATTGTATTTTTGAGGAAAATATTACTCAATGTTTTTACCTTACCAGATTCCTCAGGAATCAAATAATGATTATATATATCTTGTGTGCTCATTTCAACAATAGGCATATCTTGGTCTTCAACTTTTGTAGTATCAATTCCATCATCGCCATAATGGAACTGAACAATTTTATTCTTATTAGTTCTGATGGTCATATCATAATTAACCATTAAATCTTCTAATGCTTTAATAAGTCTTCTTTGAATATAACCAGTTGTAGAAGTTTTAACAGCAGTATCAATAAGACCAACACGACCACCCATAGCGTGCATGAATAGTTCTTGTGGTGTTAATCCATTAATATAGGAACTTTCAACAAATCCACGAGCACTTGGTGAATCATCATATTTAGTGAAGTGTGGTAAAGTTCTATGTTCAAAACCATAAGGAATACGTTTTCCATCTACGTTTTGTTGTCCAAGACAAGAAATCATAAATGATATATTTAAGTCAGAACCTTTAGAGCCTGCTTTAACCATTTCAACAAATCTATTTCCCTCGGACAAATTTTTTAATCCAATCTTACCGGCCTCTGCAGTAGCTTGATTTAAAATACTATTAACTTGAGTTTCAAATTCTTCTTCATTGGTTTTACCAGTATTATTTTCAAATACACCTAATTGAACTTGGTCAATCAAATTTTTAACATCATTCTTTTTATTTGTAATAACCTTAACTATTTCTTCATTAGTGCTTTGATTAGAAATTAAATCACTAATACCAACACTAAAACCAGCATTTTTCATATATTCAGTTACAATATTTTGTAGGTCGTCAATAAACTTAGCTGATGCCATGTTACCGAAATCATTACAAACCCTTTGTAAAAGACCTTTGGTTCTTCCTCCCAATACACCTTTATCCATTTGACCCTTGATGTATTTGCCATTCCTGATTTCGATCTTATTTTTAATTGATAATGGAGGCATGATTTGACTTAAAATATCATAATTAGTAATTCCACCTTCTTTTCCCATTTCTTTCAAGAGTTCATTTTCATTAACTCCATTAAACATCATTAGTAAATTCATTGCTTGTCTAGGAGTAAATTTAATTCCTTCTTTTGAAAACAAATATGAACCAAGCATAGAATCTTGATAAATACCAATAATTGAAGCATTATTAGCTGGACTAATGATTTGATAAGGAACAGCTGCCAAATTTTTTAATTCTGCTTCGGACTCTGGGTCCTGCGGCATATGTAAATTCATTTCGTCTCCCGACGATATCCCCAATGTTTCCAAGGGGGCCGGACTGTATCTTAAGCAAGCTCTGGATGGCTAATCCTTCATCGCTCACCAACACCCGTTCAGTCTCTGAATGCCTTCCATAGTCTACCAAACGACTTTAGGAAGTAACACTGCGGATTGCCCAATTCTCTAACATTATTACCTTTGGGTTCGGCTATTAACCGAGTTCCCTCAAAATATTTCTATTAAGAGGTGGTAGTTAGAGACTCTAAGGGGTTTCCCGCATCAAGGTGTTTCGCCAAATGATTCTTTAAATATTTTATAAATTGTATTGCGTCTTCTTTACTTTTTTCTAAAGGAATATGAACTCCACCAAAATCTGCTTTACATTTTTCAATGTAAACATACCAACCATATTGCTGATTATTTCTATTTAAAGGTTTAATATATTTTTCAATATCATCATCAATATTTTTGATGTCTTTAAACCTTTCTGCTTTCTTATCTTTGAAATAATTAATCACACCATTAGACACTCTTTTCTTACTTTCATCACTATGAGTAAACACACTACCACCATTTTTAAGATTATATCCATTTGGATACAAGCTATTTAATTCTTTGATATAGTGTATTTCTCTTTCATCAGATTTTTCTGTTTCACAACATTCAATTAACTCAACCACAAAATCGTTTACACCATATTTTCGTATGGCATTATTTAAATAATGTGATTGGTTTTTCTTAGTTGAGAAAGCTTCTGAAATGTGACATCTAAATCTTCCTTCGTGTCCGTATGGTCTGTATCTCTTATGGTTCAGTATATGAGAAACAGCTTGTCCTACATATATCTTACCATTTGAGAGGTTAGTAATTTTATAAATTTCGCAATATCTTTCGGTTGGATTATCCAAAATCTCTTTTGATAGTTTTTGGTATTTTGATGGTTCCATTAATATTCCTAAATATTTTATATTTAAATAGTTTTATATTTGAATCATTTGACTATGGGGTTTCACGTTTTTAGCGCCCCATGTTTTCGACAGAGAGTTTATCGAAATCCGCATTGTAAGGCTTTGTGTCTGCGACATTCATTCTAAAAGTATCACCTCGTTTCATAATTCTAGCAATATGACACATCATACTCATTCTATGGAGTGTTGGTTGACGATTGAATAGGATAGCATCTCCATCCATCATGTGACGATGAACAATATCTCCTTCTTCTAAAACAATGGAATTTCTATCAAGATAATATTTTAATGTGATTGATTCACCATTGCGCTTCTCAAGCATTTTTGCGCCAGGCCAAACTTCAGGACCATTTCTAACCAATTTTGTCAAGAAACTTTTATTAATTTTATTAACATAAACTGGTTTTGTAATATTTTTAGCAACCTTCATGGGAATACCTAATTCGCGAATGGAAATATTTGGGTCTGCTGTAATAACAGAACGGGCACTAAAATCTACACGTTTTGCCATAAGATTTCCTCTCATTCTTCCACCTTTTCCATTCAATCGATCTTTAATTGATTTTAAAGGTCTTCCTGAACGTTGTGCCACTGGAGCAGCACCAGGAATCTTATTATCAACTTGAGTTGCTACATAATATTGTAATACTGTAGACCAATCGTCAATAACATTTGATGGAGCATTATTTTGAATTTTCTCTTGAAGTGTTTTATTAGTTTTTATAATATTTACTAAGATATGACTTAAATCATCTTCAGACCTTTGTTGTGAGTCATGTTTAACTGAAGGTCTTACTGCTGGTGGAGGAACAGACATTACCTGACAAATCATCCAGTCAGGTCTCGAATATACTGGACTAAAACCCATAAATGAAACATCTTCATCTGAAATTCTCTTTAATATTTTTAAAACCATTTCTGGTGTAATTCTAACAATCATTGGTTCAGACCCTGAATCTTCTGATTTCCATTCAGCGAAAATATTTGCTAGGCCCTCTTTTCTAATTTTATGTGGTTGAAGACATCCACAACCATCTTCTGTATCTTCACCACACCTTCTAATTTTACTTGCCAATGAAAACACATACTTCCATCGCGAATCTCCTTGAACCTTTAAAGCTTGTTTATATTTTTCTTTACTAATAAGAAGTTTACTACATTTGAAACATATACAACGCATTATCTTTTGAATTGTATTTAAATATTGAATATAAAATACTGGTCTTGCTAGTTCAATATGACCAGCATAACCAGGAGTTTGCATATAATCCAAACCATCAGTAGGACAAATTAATCCTGGTTCTAAAACACCCATTCTTGGATCAAATAAACCACCAATTACTGGTTTATTATTGATGTAAGTGTCTCTACTTGTAATCTCAGCAACTGAACCCTTTCTAATTTCATCTGGGGACAATATACTAAATTGAATTCCAACAACCTTGGAAACATTCATAGAATTATAATTGGAATTTGCGAATTTGGACATCTCTTATAATATATGAGATTAGATTTAAATTGTTTTTTATAATCAATTTTTTTTATTTAATTTTTTATAATTTCAAATAATATATTATTATAAGGTTTATTAAAAAAAATTAATTCAATTGTTAAATACTTTTTATTATATCGTAAATATAATAAAATGGACTTACTTAAAATCAGTGTTTATTTATCTTTATTAATTCAAGTATTTACTGGTTTATTTGATTACTATGTTATTCAATTAAATATTCCACATAAATTAATAGTTCTAAAACAAATTCTTATAATGGAACTAATTGTACAAATTGTTGAGGGGATTTTTTATATTTGGTTAGCATTAAATATAGCATATGTTGCTAATATAACACCACATAGATATTATGACTGGTATTTAACTACTCCAACGATGCTTGTTACATTATGTGTTTATTTAATATATTTAAGGAATGAAGAGTCTAATATTAAAACTAAAGATTCATTAATTACCATTGTTTATGATAATTTAAATACTTTAGGTTCAATAATATTTTTAAATTTTGTTATGTTAACATCTGGGTATTTAACAGAAATTAAAAAGATTTCAAAAATACCCGGAATATTATTTGGATTTATACCATTTTTGATATACTTTTATTTAATTTATGAGAATTATGCTAAATTATCTGAAAGTGGATTTAGATTATTTTTGTTTTTCTTTATAGTATGGTTTACTTATGGTATAGCAGCATTAATGAATTATAAGACTAAGAATATTATGTATAATATATTAGATTTATTTGCCAAAAATTTTTTTGGTGTATATTTAGGTTTCCTAGTGTTAAATTCTATGTAAGAATATATGTATTTTAAATTAAAATAAAATTGATTTTGATTTAAAATTAAAATTATAAGATATATAATATAAGAATGACACGCGACAGTTCAACTAAGCAGATTTCAAAGAGAGAGCAGCTTAAGAATTCTAATAAGAAGGCTGAAGCTAATCTTAAAAGAAAGAAAAATCAAACATCTGATAGTGAAGATGGAAATGGTAGTGATTCAGATGATGAAGGAATGGATATGCATGAATTTCGTAAGTATGTTCAAAAAATATTTCCTTCAAAGCATATGAATAAAAAAATTAAGGCTGGCGAAAAATTGAAAAAAATGGCTGAAGAAGAAGAAGAGGAGGAAGAGGAGGAGGAAAAACAAGTAAAACCTAAAAAGAAACAAAATAAAAAAAATAAAAAGGTTATTGAAGAATCTGAAAATGAAGACGAATGGGAAACCGAGACAGAATCTGATGAAGATGACAAACTTAGAAGTAAAAAGTTTAAAAAATCCAAAAAGGCTAAAAAAAATAAAAAAATTAAGGTTTCAGATGATGAATCTGAATCATTAGGTTCTCAAGATACAGATGAAGATGATGAAGATGATGAAGATGATGAAGATGAAGTGAAGAATGCTAAACCAGGTAAATTTAATATTATATTTACTATTGGTGGTGCTGAAAATGAAGATGAAGACGAAGAAGATGAGTGGGATGAAGACTATGAAGATTATGAGGATTCTGATGATAATACTGAAGATGAAGATGAAGAAGTATCTACAGATGAATCTTCAAATGAAGAAGATTATGAAGAAGAGGAAGTAAAATCTAAGAAATCTTCAAAGAAAGCATCAAAAAAGAAACTTGAAGAGGAAGAGGAAGAGGAAGAGGAAGAGGAAGAGGAAGAGGAAGAGGAAGTAAAACCTAAGAAGTCTTCAAAGAAATCATCAAAAAAGAAAGTCAAAGAAGAAGATAAAGAAGATGAAGAAGAAGAAGTGAAACCAAAAAAGAAATCCTCTAAAAAAACTGAAGAAACCTTACCAGCAGAAGATAAAAATAAGGTTCTTGTTCAACTAAAAGAATTATTAACAAATAATCCAAAGGATAAATCAATTGAAAAATGTATAGAAGTTTACGAAGAAGATATAAAAATGGAAAATAAGAAAAAAGAGAAAAAGGAAAAGAAACAAAAAGAAAAAAATATGAGAATTTTCAGAAAAATTATTAAAGATAAAAATACAATGAATGATTTCTCATTCTATGAGAAATTGGAGACAGAAAACCAGAAGAAATTAATTAAAGAATTAAGGGAAATAAATAAAATTACAAGAATTGAAAAGCCTTATAGAATGACACTTTTAGAGGCAGACATTCCTATTGAATTTAAAGCTGCAGCTATGAAAAAAGTAAATTCATTAAGATATATGGAGCCAGGAAGCGGTGAATTTTATAAAATTAAGAATTGGGTTGATACATTTATGAAGGTTCCATTTACGAGCTATAAAGAGTTGCCAATTAGTATAGAAAATGGTGTAGATAGTTGTCATGATTTTATGGAAAATGCTCAAAAAACGTTAGATTCAGCAGTGTATGGATTAAATGATGCTAAGATGCAGATAATGCAGATGTTGGGTCAGCTCCTAACAAATCCTAAGGCAATTGGAACTGCCATTGCTATTCATGGTCCACCTGGAACTGGTAAGACTAGTTTGGTGAAAGAAGGTATTAGTAAAATTTTGAATAGACCTTTTGCTTTCATTGCGCTAGGTGGTGCTACAGATAGTAGTTTCTTAGAAGGTCATGGTTACACTTATGAAGGGAGCACTTGGGGTAAAATTGTACAAATACTGATTGATAGTAAGTGTATGAATCCAGTAATTTATTTTGATGAATTAGATAAGATAAGTGACACTCCTAGAGGCGAAGAAATTGCTGGTATCTTGACTCATTTAACAGATACATCACAAAATTCACAATTTCATGACAAATATTTTGCCGAGATTAATTTTGATCTAAGTAAATGTTTGTTTATCTTCAGTTACAATGATGAGACAAAAGTCAATCCAATTTTGAAAGACAGAATGTACAGGATTAAAACAAAGGGTTATTCTGGCAAGGAGAAGACAGTAATTGCTAATAATTATTTATTACCAAAAATTAGAGAACAAGTTAAATTTAGCAATAATGATATAATAATTCCAGATGATGTCCTTGGTTATATTAATGAGTCATATTGTCAAAGAGAAGATGGTGTAAGAAATATGAAACGTTGTTTAGAAATAATTCATACAAAGTTAAATTTATATAGATTGATGAAGCCAGATTCAAATCTGTTTGAAGGTGAAATGTCTTTAAAGGTAGAGTTTCCTTTTAACGTAACAAGAGATATTGTAAATAAATTAATAAAGAGGGAATCAGATGGTCTAGAAACATGGAGGTCATTATATAATTAAATAATATAAATACATTATAATATAAATATAAATAATATGAGTTTGGAATATTATTTATACTGCAGAAAGGCATATGATAATATAATAAGGGATTTGGAAGATATAATATATAATTATGATTGTATACTTGATAAAACAAGTAATTTAAGTATAGAAGAAGAATTATGTAAAGAATTAGGTGAGACTTTTTTTTTAAATAATAATAAAAATTATTTCATAAGTAAATTAAAGTATACCAAACATCTGAAAAATATTTGTTCACAAAGAATAAACAAGCTTTGTGTCCATAGTTTTATAGAAGATATGATAGATTTGGGACCAGATAAGAGTAAAAATATAGTGTATTGTGAAATTTGTGAATATACAAAAAAATAATAAATTTTAAAAGCGGCTTAAAGCCGATATACTACATAATGAAGGGGAATCTCTGATTTTTTGAAAAAATGGTCAAAAAAAGTTCCCTACACGTGTAGAGAAAAAGAATGAATTCAAAAAATGAAAAGTATTTTAACTTTTAAAATTTGGACATTTATTTTTGTCCATTTTTTAAAAGCCCGGATATTTTATGGAAAATGAATGAGTTGTGAGCATATTTTAAAATTAAGGTCTGGTCGCAGAAAAAATAATTTTCAAATTGTGACGATAATTTAAAAAATAAAAAACTTAAAGATTTTATCTAAGGATTACATATGGAGGACAAGGATTACAAAATTAAGGAAAAAAGTAGCCAAAAAGTAGCTCAAAAATTTTATTGTAAAATTTGTAACTATATTACAAGTAAAAAAACGAATTACGACAAGCATATAATTACACCAAAACATCAGCGGATGACAGAGGATTACATTGGAGGACAAAAAGTAGCCAAAAGTAGCCAAAAAGTAGCCAGCCAGACCTTCGAATGTGAATGTGGAAAAATTTATAAACATCGACAGGGATTATGGAAACATAAAAAAATATGTTTTAATGATTACATAGACGATAATTTTGAACACGATAATGATGTGAAAAATATATCAAAACATAATGAATCTATAGCTGACAAGGACCTAATCATGATGTTAATAAAAGATAATAACGAGCTTAGAAAAATGATGATGGAACAGCAGTCATTAATGTTAGAGAATAATAATAAAGTATTAGAAATATGTAAAAATGGCATACATAATACAACAAATACTCATACAAATTCACATAATAAAGCTTTTAATTTAAATTTCTTTTTAAATGAGACATGTAAAAATGCTATGAATATTATGGATTTTGCAGAATCTATTCAATTACAACTTTCAGATTTAGAATCAGTTGGTGAAATGGGTTATGTAGAAGGTATTTCAAATATTATAGTAAAAAATTTAAAGGCATTGGATGTAACTGAAAGGCCAATACATTGTGCCGATAAAAAGAGAGAAGTTATTTATATTAAAGATGAAGATAAATGGGAAAAGGAAGATGATGATAAGAAAAAAATAAAAAATGTTATAAATAAAGTTTCTCGTAAAAATGAGAGATTAATTCAAAAATATAAAGAAGTACATCCAGGTTGTAATTTTAGTGAATCAAAATATTCAGACCAATATAGTAAATTAGTTATAGAAGCTATGGGTGGTGCTGGAAATAATGACGAAGAAAAGACTGAAAAAATAATAAAAAATATTGCCAAAGAGGTAGTAATCGACAAATCATTGCTTTAACCGAAGGTAGCGTTGCTTTAAGTAGTTTAAATATATTATTTATTAAATATATTTAAAGATTTTATGACCAAACTGTATCCGTATTATGCCACCACATGTCATCACCTTTCTTAACATCATATAAAGCTCTAAATATTGAAGAACGTGATAATGGGATATTACATCTATATTTATCTAGTGGATGAGGATTTGTTTTTAATTGAGCTGCTATTGCTTTTTTACCTACTAATTGTTTTTGTTGGAAAGCAAAATATGTATAAAATCCTTCATAAGACAATGCTCTAATAGGAATTAAATCTTGATTATTATCTTGGAAATCTCTCAAATATTCATCACAAATAGCAATGCCTGAGATATCTGCTAAGTCTTCTCCAAGTCCAATTGAAGCATCAAATTTAATACCATCTCTAGCAGCAAATTCTTCGTATTGTTTTAAAACATCATCTTGGATTTTTTTATAATGTTTCTTGTCTTTTTCTGTCCACCAATCAAATAATTTACCATCAGTTCCATATTTACTACCCATATCATCAAATCCATGCGACATTTCATGCCCAATTGTAAAACCTAAATGTGCTAAATTATATTCAATACCTCTCTCATCTAAATCTACAAATGGCTTCTGAATATATCCAAGATTTATGTAAATAGCATTTTTTGATGGTGTATATGAAGCATTTACTATATAAGCTTGAGTTCCAGACATTTTAACAGGATATTGTGTCCAATCCATGTATGGAATATCAATAACTTTTTTACCTTCAAGCTCTATATATCTTTGATGTCTCCAATCCATTATTTTTTTCATATTATCATATAAAACTCTTGTATAATTTAAATCAGGGTCCTCTCTCAAATCTTCTGGTTTACCATATATAAATCTAAATGCATCTATTTTTTTTAATGCGTATTTTTTTGTTGATGGTTGTAACCATTTATTTCTTTCTAAAATTCTTTTAAATACTATTTTAAGATCGCTACATAATGTCTCAGTATATTTCATTGCTCCAGGATTTTCAAATTTTTTAACATACTCATTAGTTAAAAATGTATTAAATGGAACAGACATATATAAAGAAGCACTTACAGCATTTGATTCGTTTATTTCTTCTTGACCTCTCTCGAATTTTCCAAAAAACTCATAATTAATATTCTCCCAATCTTTAGTTATTCTTACTATTCGATTAATTAATAAATATATCCAATATGTTCTCCATTTTGGAGTTTTCCAATTATCTAAAAGCAATTTAGAACCACATTTTAAATAATTTAAAGTAGATGTAATAAAAAAATCTGGAGGGTTATTAAAACCTAATTGTTTTGAAAATTCATGCCAATCAAAACCATATTTTTCCATAGCTTCACCCTTTGATACTTTATTGTATGTTGACTCTTCTTTTGATGTCACATCAATACATCCTAAAGCATTAAATATATCTACTTGGACATCAAAACAATCTTTTGGTATAAAATCATTTTTACCAAGTGTTACATCAAACATCTTTCGAACTGATTCAATATATTTTTTTCTATAATTTTGTTTATAAGCAACATCCTTACCATCATCATAATAAACAGCCAAATCAAGAATAATAAAACGAATTGGGGTAATATAACATCTAAAAATTGTAGGTTCTTTATCATCCGGATTTAAAGACCAAACAAAGGGAGTATGATTACAAATCATTTCATCTTTGTTGAAATAAGCTAACAAAGCCCATGGATTATCATTTTTTATAAATTCATCAACTATACTTATTGCTTGATGAGCTAGCTTTTTACTATATGGTTTAGGATTCATCTTAACAACTGAATAATGGTAATTTCTTAGGTTTTTAGCAAGCCTATTGTTATGACTATTATAATAATCAACAATAATTGTATTTAATTCTTTATAAACTTTATCTTGTGCTAAACGAAAATCATCAACCTGAACTATATATTTTTGTTGTTTTTCTAAACTAACATTCTTAAGCCATAAATAATTAATATAATCATAAAAATCGTCATTTGGTTTTACACCATAAGGAGCAAATCTGGATAATAATTCTCTAGCAAACTCTGCTTTTTTAAATGTTTCTAAGTTTCTTAATTTTTTTGCTTCTTGAATTGATAGGGTTTTACTAAACTTTTTTTCAAAAGGTTTTAAACCTATTGGACATATTTTACTAATAAGTTTCTTGGTTTTATTATTTGAATTATTCTTTATTCTACTACTTTTTGGCATATATATTATATAATTATTAAAGTTATACATAAAAATTTAGTATCTGAAAATTTGTGAACTTAATAAAATTTATAACATTATTGTAAATTTTATTTTAAAACAAGAGCATTTATGGTTTAGTATTCAGAATATGGAACATTATTTCCACCACGTGTTACGAGATAATTATATTGCTGACCAGTCATACAAGCGCAACCGGTTGATGTGCTATAAGTATTAGGACAGCATTCTGGTTTAAATGGAGTACTAGCAAACATACTTAATTCGCCTTCTGGGAGAGGAATAGGCTGGGGTTCTCTTGCTAAAAATTGTTTAACACCAGGACTTAAGGTTTTACCAGGTATAACAGTCATATCAGGAGCGCTCCAAGATGATGTATTAATCATAGAACCAGAATTTAAATCATATGGTGATGATTGACCATAGTTTGTATTAGCCCCAACAAATC
>Ga0222714_10003925_pt1 | contig 14860 bp, 11 predicted proteins | sample C33_3DmetaG_FD_165048 | JGI IMG/M metagenome (GOLD analysis project Ga0222714, IMG submission 165048) | Estuarine water microbial communities from San Francisco Bay, California, United States - C33_3D | ecosystem: Environmental > Aquatic > Marine > Unclassified | place: USA: California... | reverse complement strand
TGCTTGGCTGAGCTTCACGCACCAGAATAAAGGTTCCAGGAACAGCATACATTCTAAGAGGGCCGTTCTGTACTCTGGTTGCACCAAAGGCTTCCCAGAATGCATTGCTGGCTTCGATATCTGTAGCCTGGAAATGCAGGTGTCCCATACTCACGCCTTCTCTATTAGGCGAAGCTAACTGAGCGAAGGATAAAAGGGGTATGGAAAAAAATAAGACCAGCATAGAATGCATAAGTCTGCGTGATATTAGGATTGACGGTATTTTCAACATGCATATTCTCCAGTGACAATTTATTCTTAATGTCTAATTTTTTTATTTAACGCAAAGTATAAAATTGATTCAATGAATACGCTAATTAATTCCAATTTACATGAACAACCTTCAGAAGAATGCTTTCGTATTCTTTCTCCTACTGCGATTTTAGGTTATGGATTTCCGCTGGACTCGTTTAAAAAAGGTCTGGAACAAGGTATTGATCTTATTGCGGTTGATGCAGGCTCTATTGATGCAGGCCCCTATTATTTGGGTTCTGATAAGCATTATGTGGGACAGGCTTCGTTAAGGCGTGACCTCACGATTATGCTAGGCGCTGCATTAGCACATAAATGCCCCTGTATAATAGGTAGTGCTGGGTTCTCCGGCGCCAATCCCCAGTGTGATGATGTAATAGCGATCGTCCGCGACATCATTGCTGCCGAAGGTAACTCCTCTGTGAAATTGAGCGTCATTCATGCGGATTTCAATTCAGAGACTTTAATACCCAAGCGAGAAGAGTTGAAGCCATTGGGCAAAATGCCCCCGCTAAGCGATGCCCAAATAAAAGAAAGCAAAATAGTTGGCCAAATGGGCATTGAACCCATTATGACGGCATTGGCCTTAGGCGCTGACGTAGTGGTTTGCGGCCGAGCTTATGACCCGGCTGTATTTGCGGCTGCACCTATCGCTGCAGGCTTTGATCCAGGACTTTGTTATCACGTTGGTAAAATTCTTGAGTGTGGGGCCATAGCAGCGGTCCCCGGTTCAGGTAGTGATTGTCTGGTAGCTGAGATTTATAGAGATAATCATGCCGAAATATATACACCAAACTCTGCCAGAGTATGTACACCTGTTTCTATTGCTGCACACAGTCTTTATGAAAAGTCTCGGCCGGATTTTTTCTTTTTGCCAGGCGGCATCCTGGATATAACTCAGACAGAATTTTATGAGATCGATGATAGGCGAGTAGGTATTAAAGGCAGTCGTTTCATTTCAAAAGCTGCTTCAATCAAACTGGAAGGAAGTCGGGTTATTGGGAAGAGGACTATATCGATACTCTCAGTCGATTTAACTCGAGTGCGAAAAATGGATGAGAGCACAGAAGATAATAGGAGTTACAGGGTTTATGGTAAAAACGGCGTTGAAGCCAGTTTGGATGAACAGGAACTGGGTTTAATTGTTTGCGTCAGCAGCGATAATAAAGATGCAGCAAGAGATGTCCTTGCGGCTTTTAGGTCAGGCTTACTGCATTATGGTTATCCAGGTCGAATTTCCACAGCCGGGAATCTGGCCTTTCCCTGTTCGCCCAGCGATTTGATGGTTAAGCAAAAAGATCAGACCAGTTATTTTTTTATTGCGGGCACGCGTGATCCTGTTTTTCTATCGCAATGGGAAACTATACAAGCCAGCCTAATAGAACTAGTCAGTAGCCAACTACCTGAACTGGTAAAACAATGCGCAATTGATTTTCACAGTACTAATGCCGAAACAGGATACGTTTTTATTGAGACATTTGATGATGATAGCGCACATGATGAATTGCTTAAGTCTATTAATCCCTACCGAAGTGAACAGGGTTTATCGTTCGTAAAAATCGATGCGGGCCTGGCGTATGAATGGACTCTTTATCACTTGTTGACTGAGCCGGTGCTTCTGAAGAATTGCTTTGAGGTTGAACAATGGCTATGGGATACAAGCAGATGGCAAAAACAAGACACCTGCCCTTGTGATTGGAAGCACAGCTTGCAGGTCCCCGGAGAAAGCCCTGATGAACTGAACGGGCATATCGTACAACTGCCTGTCAATAAGACTCCGCAGTACTGTCTTATGGACATTGCAGAAATAATTCGCAGTAAAAATGCAGGTATTAACGAAATTACCTATGATGTTTTTTTTAAAACGAGTGAAAATTTTATATATGCGCTTCATTCAGGTGTATTTGTTCCAGCTGAAATTGCCGGGGTTCTAAAAATTCCAGAGTCACAGATCATAGGCTGTTATTCCTATCAGCCAGCAAGAGCGATAAAAATTACTGCGCAGCGGAAGGTCTTGGCAGGGAATCCTGGTGATAGAGATGTATTCGGGGCGCAACAACATAAGGCACTTCTTGCACTTGAGCTTTGAAAGCTATTCTTGCCTCATTCTTTTTCATCCCAAAGGTATTCATAAGTGTATGGCCCTTCCCAAATTTTGCCATTCAAGAGCCGATAGTGTTGATCGAGGGATTTAATTTCAGCCATTTCCTGGTCAGTAAGGCAAAGATCTTTGGCCGCAAAATTTTCTTCCAGGCGATGGGTTTTTACTGATTTTGGAATGACCGCGGTGCCACGCTGGATTCCCCAGGCCAGTAATACCTGCGCGGCAGTGGCATTATGGGCTGAAGCAATTTGTTTTATTACAGATAGCTCCAATGGTGCTGGACTATTTTTTTCAAGAAAAAAGGCAGGCCTGTCGGCAGAACCCAGAGGAGCATAGGCGGTTAATTTTATATTTTCTGAATCACAATAGTTTTTTAAGTCATCCTGTTGCAGCAGGGGATGCAATTCTACCTGATTCATTTCTGGTTTAATGCGACCAAGGGCAACCAGGTCTTTCAGTTTAGGTATGCTGAAGTTAGATACCCCTATATGTTTAATTAGCCCGGCATCAACACAGGCTTCCATGGCTTGCCAGGTTTCTATGATCGGGAGCTGTTCCAGACTTAAATAATCATCATCGGACTGCGGAAAGCCGACCTCCGGTTTGACGGCGACGGGCCAGTGAATCAAGTACAGATCCAGATAATCGAGCTGTAAACTATGCAGGGTCTTCTTCAGGACAGGTAATACATCGTCTGCTTTATGGGCATTATTCCAGAGCTTCGATGTTATCCATAAGGCCTCTCGCGTCACCTGCCTTGCCTTAAAGACATCAGCAAGGGCTTCCCCAATACCGACTTCATTACCATAAACAGCAGCACAATCCAGATGACGATAGCCAATGTTGATGGCTTGATTAATCACAGGTTTGATGGTCGGATTATCAGACTTCCAGGTGCCTAAACCGAGCATAGGCATCTGGTCGCCGTTGCTGAAAGTAAGTGTTTTCATAGTCCATCTCATTGTTAACAGGAGCAGCAACGATAAACGATTTTCATGAAAACTTAAAATGCAGCGAATTAGAGCGATAACTGGGGTGATAGAGCCGTTAGAGCAAACTATAATTTCCATCTAAATAACGCTAGCATCTACTGCATGAAAAGCAGCGAAGAAGAAAAACATAAATATGAAGTCATCATCTTGTTTTAATCCCTCTCATAAATGGTTTTTGTTTTGGGTTTTGGTCTGCATTCCCTTCCTTGGTGTAGAGGCTCATCACTCCCGGGCACCTTTTTTAATTGACGAGACCTTCACGGTAACTGGAGTAGTGAAACAGGTTAGGTGGCGCAGCCCTCATGTGTTTTGGGCTGTAGATGTTCCCACTGAAGGCGGCGCAGTTGAAACCTGGACTTTTGAAGGCCATTCCATTGCTGGACTCATGGGTAATGGCTGGGTACAGGACTCGGTAAAGGTAGGCGACAGAGTCAAAGTGGTTGCTAATCCAAATCGGGACAAAAGCCGAAAGTTTGGTTTGCTGGACTACTTTCAGCATGAAGATGGTCGTGTCTTTTACTCGTTTAGACCACCTGAAGGCATCGAGCGAATGGAAGCAACCAATCTCATTGGTGATGGTGTGATAAGGCCCTCTACTGATTTTTCAGGGACTTGGGCGGGGCTGTCTGACCTTCCTCCTGAAGAGCGTCTTCGCCGGGCTCTTGTTGGTGGGTTTTCTGCGCCAACTGGTTTGAGTTTGACTGCCAGAGGTGAAGCTCAAGTTTCCGAATTTGATATTAATAATGATCCATTTCTAGAATGCTTGCCTTTAGGTGTGCCTAGAACAATAACCTGGCCTTATGCTACCCGTATCACTCGCAGTGCTAATCAGATGCAGATTGAAACAGAACAGATTCCAGAAATTCGCACCATTTATTTTGATCAAAATACTCCTCCTGAAGACTATGTCCCAGATGCATTGGGTTTCTCAAGAGGCGAATTAACCAATGATGGAAGACTGATTATTACATCTACGCATTTTGCTATTACGCCCTGGGGTACAAGTAGAGGACTTGATTCAAGTTCTGAAAAAATGGTGGTGGAGGAATATAGCCTGTCGGATGATGGCCTGATTATTTCCTATCGCGTGACGCTAACTGACCCAGCGTATCTGACAGAACCAATAGTAACTGAAGGGCGATACCGAAAAGTTGCCGATCACGAATTTACTCGTGAATATTGTGATGTTGAAGTGTCTACCCTGCATTTGCAATTTGAATAAAACGATTCTTGTGTTTATAGTCTGTTCTAATCACTATGTGAATGCTTTAATTATCGAAAAGCTTTTGTCGGCAGCATTTACAGAAAGCTGAATACATTTTTTTTACAGTAAATTCGCAATACCCGTATTGCTTTCTAATATCGTTTGGAGAAATTTTTATATGAAAAAACTTACACTAGTCGCCATGCTCACTTTCACATCAATTGGTCTTGTTGTATGCGGCTCTGAAGAAACTACTAATTCACCAGCAATGATAGATGAAACTGTAGTTGCTGCCGAAGCTCGAATGGATGAAGCAATGATGATGATAGAGATCTTACTAGAGCAGGTTGAAATTCCGAGTGAAGAATTTATGCAGATTGTAGAAGAAGAAGCTCAAAATGCAGAAGAACAAGCTCGAGAAGCCGTTAATGACCGACTGAACAGTCTATTAAATTGAATTATTTATAAAAAAGAAGGATGAAACTATGACGACTTATGTATTAGTTCATGGCGCCTGGCATGGTGCCTGGTGCTGGAATAAAGTAATGCCTGGCCTTAAGGCTGCCGGTCATAAAGTGATTACCCCTGAATTACCGGGGTCTGGTGCAGATCCAACGCCTGCAAATGAGGTGACTTTGGAAGCCTATGCCAATAAGCTGGTTGAAGTACTGGATCAACAAGATGAAAAAGTTGTCATGCTGGGCCATTCAATGGGAGGTCTCGCTATCACTGCGGCGGCGGAATTGCGACCTGAGAAAGTTGGCGCCTTGGTTTACCTTTCAGGCTTTTTGCCTCAATCAGGTCAGTCTCTGTTATCACTGGAAGAGTCTAATCCGAACTCATCTGTCCCTCCAGCATTGATAGTGGCCGAAGATCACCTCACCGGAACGATAAAGGCGGATATGATTAAAGACCTTTTTTATCACGATTGCAGTGATGAAGATGTGGCCTTTGCTATTGCACATCAACATGCTCAAGCTCTAGCCCCTTTGGGGACCCCAGTAATCGTCACAGAAGAAAATTTCGGTTCCGTTGCACGATACTATATTCTTCTTACTGAAGATCATGCGATCCACCCAGATATGCAACGTCAAATGATTGCTGCCTCGCCTTGCAAGGAGGTGTTTGAAATTGCTTCGAGTCATTCGCCTTTTTACTCTAAAAAAGAAGAACTCATCGAGACCTTACAAAAAATACATGCTTGAGATTAGATGAATGTAAAATTATCCAAGCTTATTAAAGACCAAAAACTACTAATGATAACAATAAAAAAAGCCCGATGCTGTCATCACAAGATCGGGCTTTTTTATTCATAAATTCTAGACTACAGTGACTTCGATTTCACCCAAACCGTCTATTCCGACTCGAACAACATCACCTTTATAAATAAGGCCGATGCCCTCGGGGGTGCCAGTCATAATGATGTCGCCGGCAGTCAGTTCATAATATTGCGAAAGAATGGCGATACCTTGTGGCACAGACCAGCGTTGTAAATCCAGATCAGAATCCTGTTTTATTTCACCATTCACGCTTAACCAGATTCGTCCAGATACGGCATGGCCATGCGTCTCTACAGGATAAAGTGGACCGCAGGGAGCTGAATTATCGAATGATTTGCTGATCGCCCAGGGGCGTTCCAGTCTCTGAGCTTCATGCTGTAGATCTTCTCGTGTCATATCAATGCCAACGCCATAGCCATAAACATGATTTAAAGCATCTGCTTCACTGATATTTGTGCCGCCACTTTTCAATGCAACAACCATCTCCCCTTCATAGCGCAATTCCTGAGTCATTGGAGGGTAGGGAAAAGGCTTGCGACTATCGACAACCGCGTCACGTGGCTTGATAAAGAAAAAAGGAGGATTTACATCAGGGTCATCCCCTGATTCAAAGGCATGAGCCCGGTAATTACGACCCAGACAAAAAACACGTCGTACTGGAAAGCGAGCATTAGAACCAAATATTTCCATTGAGGTGGTAGCCGGTGGATCTATTACAAATTCTGTTTGCTGCGCCAAGGCAGGTTTGATGGCTCCGCCTAAAACAGCCGCTCCGGCTGCGACTGCGCTTCCTCTTAAAAATTGACGGCGGGCTTCCAGCTTATCTTTTTTCATAAGGTTTCCTTTTTCTTACTCGTTTGTATTGGTAATGGTGGCAAGTAATTTTTTATAGCGAATACTTATAAACCGCGTGCAAGTATATCAATGGCGAAAATTTCAACATCCCTGATGGAAACGCCAAACAGGGTTTGTTTATCAGGCCCACCAATAGAGACAGAAATCATACTGCGAGGAGTTGAGATGAACCCAAGAATCTCGCCTTCATCGTCGATCACCCAAACGCCACCATTGCCAGTGACATAGATTCGGCCCTGACTATCAACCACCATGCCATCACCGCCAGCCCAGGCAAATTGACGCTCATTCGTTAAGGAACCATTTGCTTGCACATCGTAAGCGACAAGACCGCCGGTGGGTTCAGGGGCACCGGCTGGCACGGTTAATCCAGCTGGCAGGTTGGCACCAGGTAGTCTGCCAGTCACATATAGGGTATTGCCATCCGGGCTTAAAGCCAGCCCATTACCACCATTAACGCCATAGCGGCCACTAACGACACCCTGAGGATTAACATAATAAACGCCACCCATGGTCATATACATGCCGCCATTGGCATCGGCAATCATGTCATTCAATACGCCTGTCGTCAGGCATTCCAGTGGTTCGCCATTCATGGCGTTGGCAAAAAGCTGACGAGGTTCTACTTGCCAGATGCCCCTATTCAGCGCGCGTTCGCCTACATATAGAGTTCCATCAGGCGTCATCGCTAGTGCGCCGCCAGTATAGGTGTCGGTCGCAACGAGTTCTACAATGCCATCCAGTCTTACTTTCAGAATCTGGCTTTTATCATTTTGGGCCACCAGCACGCCATCCTCGACGCCAATGGGACTGTCGGCGTTATTGCCGGTATCAGTCCATAGTGTTCGCCAGCGTGCATTTGCAGAAATGACACCTGGAATGGCGCTGATTCTGTAATCGCCAGTGACCGGAGCGGCTCCACCACCACCTCCACGACCACGCCCACCAGCAGCAGGTTCTGGTAAAGCAGGGTCACTACAATACTGGTTGACCCAGGCAGTACGAGCAGGATCAGGGCCTGCCTGAACGCCGGGCGTACGATCCGGATCAGCGGGTTGTTGCTGGCCAAATGCATTGTAAATAACGAGTGTGAAAAGACAGAGAGCTGTTTTTATTATTATTTTCATAAGGTCCTTTCCTAGATTTTTATTGAAGAATAAAGGGCTTGTTTCGTTAAAATCCTATTGCTGTGTCATCCCCAAAATCACTGGCGCCGCCTGTCATGGTGCCATATTCCTGATTAAGTAGAATGGCCGTGATTGGGCCTGAAGTCTTTTCCCTGAATTCAAGTTCATAGCCCATACGAATCAGGGTGCGTAATACCAGCGTATCCATATCGCTGCGCATAACAATTCTGCCGGGTTGGCTATAGTGATCACCGAAGGAGCTGTGTAGTTGATAACTTTCAAAATTAGCCGCTTCAGTTGCCTGCTGAACATCCATGCCAAATTCCACAATATTCAGGAAGAACTGCAGTAGCCATTGATCCTGGCCATCACCACCTTGCACGGAAAAAGCCATATAGGGCTTGCCATCTTTTAACGCGATACTGGGTGAAAGCGTTGCTCTGGGACGTTTGCCTGGTTCCAGCGTGTTATAAGGGCTGCGTTTTTCAGAAAGCTCAAAGCTTTGCATGCGTTGCGATAAACTCATGCCAGTAGAGCCAGCAATGAAGGCCGGCATCCATGCCCCACTTGGCGTGATGGAAACGACCCAGCCATCTTTATCAGCGGCCTGGATTGATGTAGTACCCGCATGAAAGCCTTCATCATGACTCATGATGCTAACCACATTGCCGTTATTGTCAGTTTCACTAATTACATTGGGTTCACTAATTGGATCAGTGTTGGCATTATTGATGACACTATTGCTGGCACCATTCCATCTGGGTTCAATATTGGCTTTCCAGGTTTCAAGGTATCGTAAAAAGGGATTTGTTTCATCGCCCTGATAGGGATAGGGGTTGCCAGGACCAATATCGGTTTGATTGCCACGTGGGTTAATCAGTGCAGCACGATCACGGGCATAATCTTTAGAGAGCAATCCTGCGATTGGTTCTTCAGGCGGAAAGTAGGGGTCTCCATAATAAAAATCACGATCGGCAAAGGCCAGGTTCATCACCTGATAAAGGGTATGGATATATTGGGCGCTGTTATATCCCATTCCTTGCAAATCCATGCCTTCTAGCATATTTAACATTTGCAACATGACTGGACCCTGCACCCAGCTATTTAATTTGAAGACTTCGATACCTTTATAAGTGGTTGATATAGGCTCCTCAATATATACCTGCCAGTTATCCAAATCTTCCATGGTAAATAATCCACCTGCTGCCTGGCTGGCTCGTACAATTTCTTCTGCAATATCTCCCCGGTAAAATCGGTCATAGGCTGCCATGATGGCATCTTTTCGACTCGCACCATTAACCAAAGCGGCTTGCTCTGCTTCAACCAGGTTCATTAAAGTCCCATGCAAATCGTTCTGAACAAACAACTGACCAGGGTAAGGTGCTGACCAGTCTCTGGGATTATCAGGGTCAAAATTTGGCAGCATCACTCGTGCAGTATCTGGCCAGATTCTTAAAAACTGTTTGTCATATTCAATGCGTTCTGCCTGGATTTGCTCAATTGGATAGCCCTTGGCCATTTCTATTGAGGGAGCCAGTATTTCAGTAAGGCTCATGGTGCCATATTCTGCCAACATCACCATGAGTCCTCCCGGGGTGCCGGGAGTAACTGCTGCCAGAGGGCCGTAATCGGGTGGGGTTTTATAATTCAGGTTTTGGAAGTATTCAGGAGTGGCCCCAGAGGGAGCTGCCCCCAAGGCATTGATCGCATGTACCTCACCTGTATTGGGGTCGTGAATTAAGGCTTGAGTCTCGCCACCCCAGCCCATGGTATCCCAGATAGTGGCAGATGCAGCAAGCATGGCGGCAGCGGCATCAACCGCATTACCACCTTGAGTAAAAATCATGCTGCCAACAGATGCTGATAAGGGCTTGCCTGCAGCGGCCATCCAGTGACTGCCATGCACAGGCGGTTTGTTGGAGTGTTGGGGTTCCTGGGCAAACAGGGAATTATAGGAGGCTAGTAGCAGGCTGCTGACCAGGCATAAATGAGTTAAGGCTTTTCGAATACAGTTCTTCTTACTCATGCGTTAGCATTGGTATTTGATTTATGGATAGCCAACTTTACTCTTCAGCTGGGCTCATTTCCACTGTAACTTTAAAAGCGCCAACTTCACCGAACTGCTCCTGTTCAATTACCTGTGTGCCTTCTTCAAATTTGAATCTGACATTACGGTAACTGTGACCACCGTGTTCACGTGAGGCCTCTACATGCAGTAAATAATCACCAGGCTTGATAAGCGTGCCTGAGTCATCGCGGCCGTCCCATACTAATTGATATTCACCAGGCCCACGGGTTGGGCGGGTGACATTAATCTTCTCGACTGAAGAGCTTCGACCAGCGTAACGCCACCAGCGTTGATTACTGCCTGCCCAACGTTGTTCACCACCAAAAAGAATCAAGTTTTTAATTGCCGTGTTATCCATGGTGCTGACCCAGATAGCAACATAGGGTCTCTCATAGCCGCGTTCGCCTTGAGAGGGAATTGAATAATCCAGGGTTAGTTTGAAATCAGCATTGGATAGCAACAACAGCTCTTTGCTTAAATATTCATTCCAGCCGGATGACGTGCGTTGGGCGCCACTTTCATCAACTAACAAGGCTTCAACCCCAGGCAATGCTTCAGTGGTAGCGAGCGCATCAGTTATCGGTAATGCCGACAAGGTGGTCGCTACTGCGTCAGCAGTAATGGCGTCATCAGCAATCACAACAGCATAAAGGCCACTAAATACAGGCCACCCCGTTTGTGGTGTGAAGATATGGCTAAATTCACGCATTAAAATCTGTCGCTTACGGCTATTGTGGCCACTGGTTGCGACCGCTTTGGAGTCCAGCAAAATACTGGTAATAAAATCACCGTTATCCGCAGAAGATTCGGGGTTGGCGACCATCACTTCCCATCCGTCTGAATCTGGAGGAATCCCCCAATAGGATGCGTCGCCGCCTATATCGACTTTAATGCCAGTTGCCTCCGGGATCTGATTTCGTAACACGGCCATGGCGCGCTCGATAATATAGCCTTTGGCAAGACCAGAAGGGTCAAGTTTAATACCATCGCCTAATTGTATTTGGTTTTGCTCAGCGTTAATGATCAGTTCGGCTCTATTTGCGTCGCGAGCTATCGGGCTAAGATCCTGACGACCTGGAACCTGCTGAGTTTCCTCTGCGTTGTCCCAGAAATCCACAACTGCGCCTAAACGACAGGAGAAATTGCCCTGCGTTTGAGCAAACCATTCTTCACATGCGCTGACTACCTCAATTAAAGGCTGGGAAGCTGAGTCGGTGCTTCTTGAAGCGTTTAACTGCATAAGCTCACTGCTATCATCATAGGTCGTCAGCATCTGTTCCAGCCGAGCAATTTCTGCAAGGGCAGTGTCAATGGCTGCAGCAGTATTGGTTTGATCGGGTGCATACACCGTAATATCAAGAGAAGTACCTAATACGCCGTCATAATGTTGAATGACTTCCTGGGCCTGACCAATGCTGACTGCACTCCAATTAAGAACAAAAGATGCGATCAGCATAAAAATACTGGATAATGCCCGACCTCTTGTGAGGTGCATTTTGAATTGAGGAAGAGTAGTAGCGTTGTATTTAAGTCTGCTCATATGCTTTTCTTACAATGAATTTTGCGATCATTTTAAATAGTGTAAGGCAATGATGTAAGTCAATTCATATTCTTTTCACACTTGATTATTAAGTTAACGATTTCAGAAAAAGCAGAATTATGACAATTAATCGTAACCTGGTGAATTGGTCCCGAACCATTCACGTTTATCTCTCAATAGCCTTACTTATTGTATTGGTATTTTTTTCAATTACCGGAATCACTTTAAACCATGCTGAAACCATGACTGCGGAGCCAGAGACCGAGGTAATCACTTTGGATACTCTGCCAGACCTGCCGCTTGACGATAATGGCATGATTTATAATTCACCTGAACTTGCCGAATATGTTCGTGATGAATTTGGTATCAGACTGGAATTTGCTGAGCTGACTATTGAAGATCCATTTGTCACTATTGAATATGATGGCCCTGGTCTTCAGGCCCTGGTTGAAATCGATCAGGGGCTAGGCGAAATCTATGCCGAAACTACTCACTTTGGCTTAATTGCTGTTTTAAATGATCTTCATAAAGGGCGCTATACCCATATAGTCTGGAATGCACTAATCGATATCAGTGCCATCATTCTGGTGGTTTTTTCCCTGGCGGGTTTTGTCTTGCTGCTACCGAATAAATATCGCTTTAGAAAAGTCGCCAAGTATTCTTTCTTTGGCATCATTCTTTCTGTTGGCGCTTATATTATAGCGACACTATAAGTTTTTTATTTTTAAGGCATTATTGCCGGTAAAAAAACCGTTAAAATCAGAGCGACTGGCCTGTACTTGCTAATATCTGAAAGTGTATCTAAATCTAACACTGAGATCGGATAAGGCAGAATGGAAAGTGTTGTCTTTGTCTCTATCCTGCATGTTGTAATTTAATACGATCAGGGCTTCCTGGCCAGCTTCTGGTATCCACTGTAATCGTGTATTAAGCCCCATATTTTCTGAAATATTGTCGTACTGTAACAAGCTGATCCAGTATAGATTTGTAGTGAATGCTACCTGGGTATTCAAGCTGGTCAGGCGAGCAGTAAAATCACCCTGAGGCAAGCTAATGTCGGTCCAGTCATAATTTAAAGCCATGGCGAAATAACGTGACTGGTTCCAGTTAAATGATGAAAAGACACCGATTTGATCGCCATCATAAAAATCACCGAATTCAGATCTTAAGGTAGCAGAAAACTCACGCTGGTTACCCGTCCCCAGACTAAAATCATAAGTCTGATAGGTGTAAGAGCCAGCAGGGATCGCCACTGAACGGCTGGGCTCAGAGTAAATAGTGAAAGGGGTCAGCACCACCTCTTTATAACGCGTATGGCCCAGGTCAAACGAGTCTCTGGAATTAGTTTCCATTTCCAACAGGCGAAATTTCAATACCTGACTTTGCAAGCCGCCATCGATAATCTCACCTCTGAATACATCCAGGCCACTATAGGATTGCTGGAAAAGATCACTGTCATAGAAATGGGTATAACCAACCCTGCCTGAATAATCGCGGACATTGCTGCGATTGACAAAACCCAGAGCAGGATTAAAGTTTTGTTGAACTTCTTTAATACCAATTTCGCCGCGGATACCGCTATTGTTTGGGGAAGACATGTTGATGCCCCAGGAAGCATCATCCCCATCAAGGCCAGGCGTATCTGATTTCTGGTACCAGACATTGCCTTCAAGTTGTCGACCACTGGCAAGTTGAGTATTCAGATATCTGAAATCTGCGCCATAAACCGTGTTATCCAGGTTGGATTGAGCGTCGCCGTCAGTCACGATAAATCCAAGCGTGGATTCATCCAATACGTTGGCTGAAAAACGCCCGACAAAAAGGTCTGAGGCATCAACTGTATTAGAAGCATCCTGCCGGACAGCCAGGGTTCCTATGTTCCAGCGTCCAACTCGGCCACTGACTCTGCCACCATACTTTATATCAACCTCTTCGCCATTAGAGCCAATACCTATATTACGTGAGAAGTAGGGTCGAGCATTTTCTCGTGCCCCCCTTGAACCTGCCTGGTTACTGGATCCGCTATTGCTGATATTGCCAAACTGGAAAAGGTCGGCATCGTTAAGGAAAAAATCACGTCGTTCAGGAAAGAATAAATTGAACCGGGTCAGGTTGACCTGACGGTTATCAACATCTGCTGAAGAAAAATCGGTATTAACCGTCAGTGCTGCATTTAATGATGGTGTTAGCCGATAGAACACATCCAGCGATGGATCGAAGTCACTTTCTTTGTCACCAGGATTAAAACTGCGTCGTTCATTCATGGTAAATGTGGGCACAACATCAAGACCAACGCCCTGATTCATGCCTTCCAGTCCGGTGGCCAGGCCAACAATACTGGGGTTATAGGTTCGGTTATAACTGACCCAGGCCATTTCTTCACTGCGGCGTCGAATGCCTCGACCGAAATTAAACCCCCAGGTATCGATATTGGGATCAAAAGGAAGGGTTTTAAAAGGGATCTCAACTTCGGCTATCCAGCCTTGATTAAAGGTATCGGTAGCAACATCCCAGATTGCTACCCAGTCTCCGGTAAATGAGGTAATGTTTTCGTAAAGGGCATCATGGCGTACGCCATTCAGATTGGTTTCGAAGCGATATCCCACTCGGCGTGTATTAAATGGATCAAGAATGATGACCAGGCGGTCGTCGCCGGGAAGCCCTTGGTTGTGTCTAATGACCGGGGCAGCAATCAACTCCGGATTCGAATCATACATGCGCGCGCCGATATAAAGCGCGTCTTCAGTATAGATCATATAGACTTCAGTCCGCTCGGAAGGCTCAGTGCCATCACCAGGCCTGATTTGATGAAAATCATCAATGACTTCAGCCTGTTGCCATACTGCATCATCCAGATTTCCATCCAGAACTGGCGCGGTATCTACCCGAACAGCTCTGACTTCTTTCAGCCCTTCAGGGTTATTGTTTTCCTGGGCGTTGGCAGGCAAGACTAAGGCCAGAGTCAATGAAACGACCGCTGCAGAAAATACAAATGGAGGCAGTAAGCATGAAAGGGCGGGGCTTTTCATAATTCTTCCATAAATTGGCAAAGTAGGTGGATACTACTGACATATTTTGCAAGAAGTGTGGACTTTTTTATAGTTAAGGTCACGGGGTTCCTTAGTTTCTAACCATTTCCAGATAGCCCTTTCCTCTTTGCTCTCCACTATCAGCATCCAGAATTTCGACAGCCCCTTCCCAGTAGGGGACTGACAAGTCCATAAACTGGTCCTCTAGCAGGGCTTTAATAATCCATTGCTGTCCATCGTATTGTAGGGTCCATTCTGTGGTATAGCTTATGCCTGTTGGGCTGAGCCAATTCTTATTTTCTAGCAGAGCAATGGCTTCTGAAGTGATGCGCGTTTGCTGAGCATTATGATCGGTCCAGTTACCTTCGCT
>Ga0222714_10003924_pt1 | contig 14861 bp, 31 predicted proteins | sample C33_3DmetaG_FD_165048 | JGI IMG/M metagenome (GOLD analysis project Ga0222714, IMG submission 165048) | Estuarine water microbial communities from San Francisco Bay, California, United States - C33_3D | ecosystem: Environmental > Aquatic > Marine > Unclassified | place: USA: California... | reverse complement strand
GAGTGGTGTTAGTGTCGAAGATGTCATTATTGATGTGACGCGTGACCGCTACAGTATTTAAACTTTACTAAATCCCAAGATATATGAAGAAAGCCCCACCTTTTACGGAGGGGCTTTTCTTTTTGTCTGTAATCGATTGAAAGTTACTTGACTACAACATCATCGATGTCTTTACCGCCGAAGCTGTGAGGGCTAAATACGGCGTAATTAAGCCAACCTAAGACCTCAAGGTATGCTCTACCTGAAGACAGGATCGAAGAATGTGTTGTTAATGGAATTGTTGTGTGTTCATCAATGATATCGGCTGTAGCGTCTCTGCCTAGGATCGAATCGAACTGAGCTGCTAGAGACAATGACGGAATAAGGAGTTGTTCTGGAATATTCGCGTCTTTTCTAAGTTCCAACAACAGGGGAGAAAATGCTTCCAGAATGCCCTCTAAAGGCCCTATATCGCTCACAGAGACGATCGCAGACGACGCCTTATAGGATGTGGCTATTGTTACGACAGCGTCAAAAGCTAAAGGATCTTGACACAAAAGCTCCATACCGATCCTCCCACCAATGCCATGGCCAATGAAAACGCTATGTTTCGACTTTGCTCGCAGTTCTTGAACAAAATTAAGATTCATTTCAGCTATCTTCTCAACTGAAATACCCTTCTTAGCCATAGGGTAAGGTAAATACTGTACATCAAACCCATTTCTTTCAAACCGAAACCCAAAATGGGTAGGTAAGTGTCCCATCTTGAAGATATCTGAACATAAAATGATTGTATTTTTGCTATTTGACATGTTTTCCTTTGTTTTAGAGTTTCTTTTCTATCTACTTGCTAATCTGAGACTTTTATGCCAACTACTTTAAGGTATTTCTAGTTCATTTTTGAAAAAATAGGTCCCTTAACCCCTAGATGGGATGTCTATGAACAGTCTTTTTTCTTTCTGAAAGATTGTAGGCATATTATGAAGAGCTTCTTTAAGTCTTCTTAGAGTCTTCTATTGACCTTTAGAGTGTTTAGAGACTGTTTGTAGTCTTAGTTGTCCTCTATTTGTTTTTCTGCGGGCCATTCTATGACATATTAGAGACTGATTCAACTTTCCTTGTGTGTTTTTAGACTTTCTTAGCACTTTTGTGTGTTGGGGAGTGACTTCGAGTGTGTTTAGTTCGCCGGCTTCTCAGTCACGTCCTATAGGTATAGATGTTTATATACCCTATAGGGAGAAAAATAGAGAGAAAAATATTTTTGGGTGAACTTTTTTAGAGAAAAACATCTGAACTCATATAGACATATATAAAACCTATTAGGTGAAAATATACAGAAAAAATTTATGGGTATCTATTGGATATTGTTGTGTGCTTGAGACGAATATCGAGCCCACCCCCCACCCTGGGGTATCTACTTACATTGGAGGCAATACAAATGAAATTCATCAAGCAGTTTCCATTCATCACCATCATCTTCGTTATCATCAACATCGTCCTGTTCTACACGACCAACACGTGGGAGAACCTTACCCTTGACACGACTTACGTCGAGAACCACAAGATCCTCACCTCAATGCTCGCCCATAAGGATGCAGGTCACCTGTGGATGAACATGGCCATGATCCTTCCAGCAGGCATTGCTGTTGAGTTGCTCATTGGTCGTACCAAGATGCTTACCATCATGTTGGTGCAGGAACTTATTGTCGGATACTTTGCCATCAACTTTGGTAAGGCAATGGTTATTGGTGGTGCATCAGGCGTTGGATATGCTCTTATTGTCGCATGTCTCTTTGCCATGGTTAAGTTATATGTCCTTGATCGTCGCAGCCATGATGACTGGAACTCCAATGGTCTCTCCATTATGCAGGTCATTGCTGGTGGATCATCCATGATGATGAGCCTTGTGGTTCCTTTTGCTATGTGGGATGCATGGTCAAAGTACAACACTCTTGAGTTTGCTGCCAATTTTGCTCACTTCTGGGCAGGCGTTATTGGCTTTACCCTTGGGCTTGTCTTCTCTATCTCGACGATCAAGCAAGCTGTTAGTGCCGGCATTCGTCATTTCAAGGCAGCGCGCGTAAATGCTCGCCTCAATCGCCAGGAGAATGCACGTATGCGTGAATACTGGGGACAAGCGTAGTCATTGTTGCCTCCAATACACCCTTCCCTGGGTGTCCCTGAATTAACAGGCCGATGAGTGTCCTAACAACGGGGCACAAGAAACACTAGGGAGAAATACAATGTCATACATCAATGGAACCATCAACACCCTTCGTGGCAACGAGGTTAAGTTTGAGTCTACTCAAGTGTATCCGCAACAGTACTCAGTGTATCTTAACTATAAGGAAGGTGACAAACCAATGTATACCGATGTGACCATCTGTATTGATTTACCAGGTAATATCATGTTTACCTGCACTACAAGGGATGGACGCCGGATTGAGCAATGGGTCGAGTATGATCCCGCGACTCAGTCTGCCTGAACAAGTAATACCTGGGGCTGACATACCCCCATCAACGTATGTCTACCTCCCCGAATGGTTGCACAGAGGTTCGATTCCTCTGCGGGGAACTCCATTCACCAACTACCAACACTGAAAGGGGGTGAATATGGAAAATGAAGAATCCTTCTGCTTTAACTGCATGGAATCCCACCATGGAGTGAAGTGGGAAGTGTGGGACGAAGAAACCCACTTTCTTCATGGCCTGGACGAATTCGGGAACTTTTGCAAGGTTCCTACTTCAGGCTGGATCTTCGATGATTGCCAGGCTCGCGATGAGTATCTGGCTGAAACGAAGAAAGACCGGCAGGATCCCAACTCTAAGATTAGAGTTACGGCCATGTCGGTAATTGAGGTCAAGGAATACTGATCTCTACGCCCATCCAGGGTAAGGGCTAAACCTGGGCTGTCGGCGAATTAACGCCCTGATGAGTGTCCTATTGTGGGGCACAAGAAACAGCTAGGGAGATATACAATGGAAGTTTATGAATCAGACCCATTGTTGGATGCAATGATGGACGCAGTAGATTTTGAGGCACAAGAAACAGTTATCTGGGAGGATACTGTGTATCAAGAAAACAAGCAATTGACGCCATTTGGAATGTTTGGTATTGCACTCCTTGTGGTAACCCTTGTCACCCTCGTGTTGGTCTACATTGATTGGACCAATGCGCGCGATGCCAAGATGCTGAAGTACATGCAAGACAATCCAGCTCAGGTCCAGCAGTGGCTTCGAGACAACGAAGGGAGGTGAGTAATGAACTGCAGTGCGATCACAACGCGTGGTCACTCTTGCAACAATCGAGTGGCCTCAGGGCGTACGATTACCCGTAATGGGTTAATCTATCGCCTTTGCAATCTTCACTACCGACTTAATCTTTCCGGTTTCTTGGCCGGACTTGACCAGGCTCGTAGCAGGAGTGTTGGCGGTAGATGGGCCCAGGTTGATGATGTACTTATCAACCTCGACACATATGAGGAAGTCGAGCAATTGAAGTTCGACCTCTGATCTCATCCCCGTACTGGTGTAGAAATTAGAAGGTTCGATTCCTTCGCGGGGAACTCCGGTTAACGAGTAGTCCGGCCAAAACTACTCAACAGTTATCTTGGAGGATAACAAATGAGTAACTTCGATACAGGAGAGTACGACGTCTATCAGACCTTTGCGGTTTGCGACGTCTGCCAAAAGGACCATGAAGCAGTATTCCACGGCATTTTTGTTGGATACTACGGAGAAGATACAGAACTCCACTGCGTCCAACACTGCATGGACCTCGGGTGTTTCGACAAGGAAGACATTCGCTGGCGCCACAGCTGATTCACTACCCATCCAGGACAAGGGTTAAACCTCGACCGCAGAGCCACATGCGGTATACAAATTTGATCATGGCGCCAACATCCAACAATATCATCTTGGAGGATGCTATGAGCATCTGCGGATACGGGTTCAACGAACCTGAGAAGGAAATCTGTGGGGATGAAGTCCCTGCAGGTCAGCAGTACTGCGATCATCACAAGGAGGTGAAAAAGATGGCAAAGTGCACCTGCCCTGAGTATGGTGATGACTGGTCCCCGTACTGCGACACGTGCGGTGACGATGGCTGTGATGACTGCGCCGATGGTACAGTCTACAACCACAAGTGCTCCGTTCGTGAGCGTGAGGACCAGCAGCATGCTCTCGGACAGTACCGGGAGGATCTGGATTCGGGATACTACGATCTGGATCCACGAGATTATCTCTGAAGGTCTTGATCACAACCGCAGAGCCACATGCGGTACACAAATTAGATCATGGCACCACTAACCAACAACTATCCCAGGGAGGGATATTATGGGTACGCACATCTTTGTGGAAGTGTTTTACCGTGAATACTCGGTTATTGACGACATCTGTTCTAGTGAGATGTTTGATTCGATGACCATGGGTACGCGAGATGTGACCGGGTTGGAACTCGATGAACTCTCGTATACCGAAGTGTACACATTTGAGTTTCGCCTTGAAGAAGGAGAAATCGACATCAGAGAGTACACATTTACCGTGATGAACGGAATGAACCCCGATCATCAACCCCCATTGGGTATTCGCTCAATGATGCCTGGTGACTATATTGTCATCAAGACAGAGACTGACTACGCAACTGTGTGGTCAAGGGAACTGTGCTTGTCAAAGGGATGGAAAAATGTGGGACGAGGCAATACGCCGGTTCCCGTAGAGTACCCTGGCGATCCGAGCTAGGAGCATTACACCGCAGAGTTACATGCGGTATATAAATTAGATCATAACCGTGCCAACAGACTACGCACGATTAAACAGTAGTCTCACTAAGCCGTATCCAGGGAGGATATAATGGCTTATCCAGAAAAGCCCGAACGTAGGGCAACTCGGTCCTGGCCGGACATGGGTGGAATGAAGCGCGTTGTCGCAGACTTCTTCTCTGATCTGGTCGGGTCCAAGGGGTACATCATCGGTGTACTTCCTCATCCTCGGAACCCTGAGGATCTCCAAACTGCTCTCCAATGGGCAGCTCACCCAGCCAACAATCACGTCTACGTCGATAAGTCTGACATCGTGTATGTCAACTACGTCGGTGTTGACGGGTGGTTGGCGCCATTCACTGCGGCAGGAATCACTGTCACAGATGGCAAGAACCACGGTAAGTACGAGAAGCAAGCTTACCGTCCGACCACCTGCGGCCTCCCTCTTCCTGATGATATGGACATCACTGTTCGTATCCTCGAAGGAGATGAGGTACGGGCATTCTCGCATGAAGACCTGTCGTCCTACTCGGATGATGAAGTCGAGATGATTCTTGATGGCATGTTTGTGCTGTCTAGGGACATCTGGGACATGCTCGTGCAGTCTGTCGATGGGAACAAAGATCCCTTCAAGACAGATCGTCGCAAGCGCAAGGTCAACAGAGTGCGTGAGATGAACGTGCGTCTGTGGACTGAGCAGGGATTTATCAAGGGCAATGCAATTCGTGCTCGTGGTGAACTCCCTGGTGGTGTGATGGTGTACACCTCTCGTGCCAATGTCAAGTCAGCCATCAAGGTTACTGACGGTGGTAAGAGGTTCATCATCGCCGAACCTGATGGTGGGAAGAACGAGGCCTACAGCAACATCCAGGCCCTCGCGTGGTTCCATGCCGTCACCAACGGTACTACCCAGCTGTTCACTCAGGACATGCTGAGTAAGTCACTCAATGACCATCTGGAGAATGCCTACCAGCAGGTCATCAATGGTGAACTCACCGAACGTTTCACGGATGTTGAATCCTTCCTTTGGAAACAGATGAAGGATCTTGGCATTCCTGGAAACACGGTGCTTAACAGGTACTCTGTAGTTGAAGCTGCTTCGCGTGGTTTCGACTACCGTACCTCTCCGTCCATGCTTACCTCGGTGGCAATAAACCATCGTACCAACATGGTCGACAACAATGGCCATCCTCGGTTCCCTCTGCCAAACGCTCACTTCAAGACTGTTAAGTCAGTCTCGATGCTGCGCCTGGCGGGATACAAGGTGGAGACCCCCAAGAAGGGCTTCATCGAGTATCATCCTGGGGCCGATGTGTGGTTCCTGTGCGATTCCGACTGGATTGATCATTCGGTCGATTTTGGCGGTCATGATGGTGATGATCACTTCACCGTGATGTCCGTGCGTGATTCGCGCAATAACCACCGGATCCTGGCATGGCGTATGCCTATGGACTCGTATGCTATGTTTCGTACGAGCGCCAAGGGAATCCGCCACGTCGACTCGAAGGGCACTGAAACGTTCGCGTTCCAGATGTCTGCCAAGTCGGACCTGGATCGGATGCCCAAGCCACTGGGTCAGCTCATCCGTGAGGGTCTCGTCACCTTCACTGGGCTCCCCAGCCAGGGCAAGCCAGCCAAAACTGAAATCCAGGCTCTGACTCGTGACCATGTCATAGAGCAGATCCGCGGACTGTCAGGGCAGAATGCTGCGCTCGGTGCATACATCAACAGCTTATTCCTGTATCGCTGGGTGTTCAAGACCCTTCCATCTACCATGCCGGGCATGCTGTCCGATGTGGTAGATTCGTCCGATCCGGATGATGTCCAGTTCGTGTTGAACTACTCGGCCAATCTTGTCCGTGAAGTCCTCGCATCTGGTCGTCCGATTTCCAAGGCCTACTGGAATACCACTCGCGCTTTCGGGTTCGAGAAGGTGCTCAAGGAGTTCCTGTCGGACAATCCGGGTCATCGAGTCAACTTTGTGGACAATGACAAGCTGTCCCTCATGACAAAGACCATGACGGATGCCATCGTGAAGTACGATCGTAAGATCAATATCTTCGCTCAGGAGAACCACGGTCTGGTGGATGAATCCATCAGGGCACTGTTCCCCAATGGTAGTCCTATCATGGCCGATGCCAGAAAGTTGGTCCTGAACTTCCGTTCCCAGATTCCAGCAGAGAATGCTCGGAAGGAAGAAGAGCACCAGCAAGCCCTGAATGATTGGAAGGGTCAAGGTAATCCGCCTGAGATGATCAAAGGTCTCTCATCGGAGGCCTGGGTCCGTATCCGTTCAGGTATCAAAGAGGGACTCTGGCACAAGAAGGGTGAAGTAGATGAAAAGCTTCTTGTCCCCGGAATCCTTCAGCGTGAGGGTGATGAGCGAGATCTCCTGCTCCTCGCCCTGTACGTGGCTGCCCAAGACATGCCATTGAAGTCGACTGGCAAGGTGAACGACAACTTCGTCATCACCTCTCAGGTCGATACCGATGGCGGTGACGTGGGTCCGTTCCGGTACCTGATGGATGCATTGGCCAACTATGGCTACATCGCTGCCGATCTGACGATCGATGACGATGGAAATGCACACCACGTTTACCACGACATCAGGACCTGGAATCTCACCTGTGTCTCCTGCAACACCAGCTACTACGTGGCAAAGCAGGAACAGAAGGAAGCATTCCGGGCAAGTGGTCGCGTCTGCAAACGCTGCCGTTCGTAACACCTGACCTGGACATGTCACTAAACTGTCCACCCTAACCAAACTATCATTCTAGGAGGAATGATGAGCTTCATTGTAGCAGGAACAGGTCCTCGATCCTTGCAAACTGCAAGCATTGACGACAAAAAGACGGCATACTCGATTGTCGCTGCAGAACTGATCCGTCTTCGCGTTAAGTATGGCGAAGATCTTGTCATCATGTCCGGCATGGCTGAAGGTTTCGATAATCTTCTGGCAACAGTTGCACTGGACCTTGAGATTCCATTGCACTGCGCAATCCCAAACAAAGGCTATGGCTCATACTACTGGGGCCAAAAGTCCGCTACTGGACAGGATCGTCTCTCCAAGTTTAACGAGATGGTAGAGGCAGCCAAGTACGTCACGTACGTGGACAAGGTCACACCCGGCATGCAAGGTCTTTACCGAGACGGTAAGCATGTCAACTTCATTAGGAATGAATTCATGGTCTTTACGGCCAATGCGTTCCTCATTTGGGATGCATCATCACCAGGAACCAGAAACTGCATCAAATTGGTGCAGGACTCAGGTAAGCCATACAAGATCCTCAACCAGAAGGAGGCCTGACATGTTCAGGATAGTACAGATGATCTCACCAGAGATCGTGAAAAGCATCAACGATCACCTCAACGAGGTTATCGAGCCACAACTCACTACAGACGTGAGCTCATACGCTGATTCCCGTATGCGCGCATGGCTGCAGTACGAAGCACCACTTTCCATGTCTCAACCATGGAAACCCGCTATCAAGGATGACAGAATCTGGTCCTACGTCACGAGAATTGGCGAAAAGCACGGATTCATACCAGACATCGGCTTAGTATCCAAGGCAGGTGTCATCAGAGAGCATCGTGACGCTTTCTACTGCAACTTCCTGTCAATGGGCATCAATCTTGGTGAGTGCACGTGGACTTACCGCAATTGCTACCCAGAGTACAAATGGACACCAAATCAGAATGATAATGCCGAACAGGAGATTTATCATCTGACTGGTGGTGAAGTATTCCTCTTCAATGCCAAGAATCCTCATTCGGTTTCGCGCGCAAGTGAAGAACGCTGGGCAATCAACCTCTGGACTGTGTCCAAGAAGGGTATGTCTGGATTCAACGAGATTAAGGAGGCAAACTCATGAGAGTTGTCAACATGAAATACTCAAACCCAACCAACGGAGTCAATGTTGGTCGTCCCACTGCATGGGGCAATGACTGGTCCAACTTGAGCTGGGGGAAAGGTGTCCACAAGAACCTTCCTTCGGCCAAGGAGGCTGTCTTCCACTACACTGATTGGCTCATCAATGGTGTAGATGACCGTGCCGAAGAGTTGCGTCGACAGTTGTTTGCAGGCGCGCTTGTCGGTAAGACCCTCAAGTGCTGGTGTGTCAACCCAGATGGCTCTGGTGCATGTCATGCGAAGATCTTGGCAGACATCTCTGACCAGGTTGATTCCGGCATGACTCCAGACCAGATCACTCGTTACTGGCAACTCAAGCTGGAGGAGCGTCGTGATCATTACGGCGATCGTTGCCGATGTGATCTCCATGCCTTCTAAAGGCGCCCTGCTCCGGTGCTTTCGCACCTTTTCAGCTCGGGCGCTGCCTCTGCGAGGTGAAAGACAAAGCCTTCACTTCTAAAGCCTTCGATGGAAAGAGTCGTAGGTTTGAACAGTTTTATAAAGTTGGGGGATTCGAAAGTCGAGTCCCTCTGTGACCAGGGAGGTCATTATGTCCAAGTCCATTGAGCAGTTTCGTGCTGAGTTGATCAGCAAAGGCATGTTGGTTGCGGCTGAACGTTTGGTCGCATCCTCCAAGTCTGTTCCTCCGGTAGCCACTCCGGATATTCTTTCCCCTGTTGTTCCTGTTGGCATGTTGAAGGTTTTTTGTGCCAAGACTTCTTGCCGGAACTTCATGTTGCAGCCTAAGGGTCAAGGTAAGCGTTGGACGTGTTCTGATCATGGATCTACACCTCCTCCTGCTCCTGCTGCTGATGTTGTCACTGTTGATCCTGACAGTGATGATGATGGTCCTGTTCTCTATTATCATGGGAACTTGTATGAGCCGCATATCATCAACTTTGATGGTGTCGCGTTTCGTCTGCGTAACGGCAAGGTCGTCACGTTAGATCCGTCTAAGGTTGAGTGGATTCGTCAGCCTAAGTGATAAAGTGGGGGGTTGGGACTGTCTCAGCCCTCCACATTTCTCTTTTTGTTCATTCTTTCCTTCACACCAAGGAGTTTCATTATGTCTACGCTTGTTTCTGATTCTGTTCGGTTCTATCTTGATGAGCCGACTTCACCTGATTATCCTCATCATGTGAATCGTGCGATTGAAGCGAATCGTGCGTTTGCTAAAAATGGGTTTGTTCTTGATCACCAGAATGGTAATCATACTGTTTGGGTGATGGATAATATTCGTATCACTGTTACTCGATGCGAAGATACTCCTATTTACACGCATGTGAACTTCTAAAGTTTATCCTCCCCGGTACTGGTCGGCTTCTAAAGTCGGCCCGTACTGGTGGGCACATCGGTTCTCGTCCCCCTGCGGGTAATCGGTGTGTCCTCCAGTGCGCTTATCGGGCGTACGATAAAGAAGGGGAACATTGGGTTCCTCTACCAACATGACCTATAGGAGGTCACTATGTTGAAGGACAAGTTGTCCGTCAGCGTCCAGGTCGGTAAGCGTCTTGCTTCCGATGCCACCCGTGTTGCTAAGACCACCACAGTCAAGGCTGCACACAAGACTAAGACCGGTTCGGTCAAGGTCGTCAATACCACGGTCAAGGCCACTAAGGTTTCGACGAAGTTCGTGGCGGATCAGGCTGGGAAGATCCCAGAGATCGGTGGTGAATGATGAATAACATCGAAATCACTGGTAATCTTGGGGCTGACCCGGAACTGCGTGTGACTGATAATGGTCCCGTGGCTTCGTTCAGTCTCGCGAACACCCCTCGTCTGCGTGATGGTTCCCAGGGTAATACTACCTGGGTTACCGTTCAGGTTTGGGACGATTTGGCTAATATCGTGGCAGAGTCTTTGAAGAAGGGCTCGTTTGTCTCGGTGTCGGGTCGTCTTGTCCAGCAGTCATGGGTTGACAAGGACAGTGGTGCTAAGCGCACTCGTCATGTCATTCGTGGCGCTTCAGTGTGGAAGCCTCTCACTGAGCGTCGTAAGTCCGAGTCGGTTCCAGTGGAACTGCCTTTCGACTGATGAGTTGGGGGTGGGTACCTTCGGGTATCTGCCCCTTTCTTATTTAGGGGTCCGTTGTTCGATCACAGCACACCAGGAGGATTTGTGATTGCTTTAGCGTTGTTGTTCTGTATTTTTGCTTTCGTTGTTGGTTTGGTTATCAAAGCAGTTGAACTTGCGGGTCAAGCGGGATCTAATGTTTACCGTAAGTCTTCTGATTTCGCGCATTACGTGAAAAACACTTGGGAGGACGCTTCAAAATGAAGTGTACGATTTGTAAAAACGATTATCTAAATCTTGAAGAAATCCATCATGGTAAAGAAATCCTCTTCATGTGTTCCAAGTCTTGGAATGACATACTGTATGATCTGGATCCCACAATCGATTCAGTGATCCTAACCGATTCGTGTCCCGATGAAGGAGTAAATGATGCTAGTTGATCAGCACATGAAAGATTTCGCTGGTTTCAAAAGCAACCTTGGTGATTCTACCGGCTTTATCTTTCGTCATGGTACAGATTGGATTGCTTTGGTTGTGCCTCATGCCAGCCAGTCACCAACTCTGGTAGAGCAGTTTGTTCATCAACATCAGGCCTTGGAATGGCTTGATTCTTACTCTTGCTTCTGAAAGGAGCAATCATGGAAATCAAAGAACATCGCAACAGTTTACCTCAATACAGTGAAGAACAGCAGCGCGCGCTTGTCCGTCAAGGAATCTTTGCTCTCGCTGGTTTCATTACTGTCAAAGTGCTCCTCACGTATGTTATCCACAAGGCTTCACGTCGATGAGACCTCATTGTTGTAGATGCTGGCGTTGTGTTGATGATGATCATAACGCCGAGATATGTCTTGATTGCACGCTCGAAGAACTGGAACTGCGGACTGCTTCTAAAGGGTCTGCTTTCCAGTTGAGCGAACCTTGTGGCTGTGAGCCATTCAATCAAGGGACAGAAACGTCCTACTGCGATTATCATTATGATTTGATAATGCGCGATTTGAAGTAAAAAGGAGGGGGGGGAGACCCCCATGACCCAGGGAGAATAACATGTTCCTCACTATCTTGGTACTTCTGACCATTGGCCAGTTGTACTTTGAGTTCAAGATTGTCAAGGCTCTTGGACTTGAAGAAATCTCTAAACGTTTCGTCTTGGCGAATCTTGGCATCTCAATCCTCATTTCCATTGGATCTATGATGCTGTTTCCAGCAGCAGGTATGGTTGTTGCTTCAGCAGGTATTTTGTCTACTGTTCTGTCTCAACCCATGTATGGTGTTGTGTCATCTTGGGAACAGAACGGTAAACCTACTGTCAAGGCTGCTAAAGCCAAATATGACAAAAACCGTGAGCAAATCCATCAGACCATGTCTGATCTCGCTAAAATCGTGGTTGGCATTGCCATGATCTTGACATTGCCATTCCGCATCCTTCGTTGGTGTATCCGCACCTTCGAATCAGTAAAAAGCAAAATCCACCGTCCAACTCCGGAGGTTGTATAATGGGTATCCCAATCGATTCGATTCATGAAATCGAACTAGAGCAAATCGCTCCAGACAAGCCGTCTCAAGCACGAGAAGCATTTCGTGCTGCTTGGAACGTGACAAAGAACGCGTCTCGCAAGACTCGTCGTTTCGTTGCTTCACGCGGACATACAATGATGCACGCTGGCAAGGTTGTTACCATGGCAGCACTCATCATCACTGCAGCACTGTTCGCACAGTACATTATCGCAGCAGGTCTCATGACCGTATTCTCCATGTCGTTTATTTCGGCATGGTGGGTTGCGATCCTGCCGGCAATGCTTCTCCTCCTTTCCACCATCGGATTCACACAAGACGCCATCATGGCATCACGAATGAAAAAGATGATGGAAGGACTGCCAATGTTCAACTCCTGAACTGTATGTATTACTCCTCCTATGAATATCATACATATTGATTTCATGCCACCCCCGCGAAGCGGGGGGCTGGGGGGGTAAAAAGACAACAGGAGATGATAACAATCATCCTCCCTGGTGACTGATCCTCCCCCGCGAAAGCGGGGGGGGATACAGGGGGGGCTCAAAAAAACAATCACCGACCCTAGGGAGGAACCAATGACCACATTGGAAAAAGCCAAGATCACCTTGACTAAAGCATCGCAAGCACGACTCCATGAAATGGAAGGCCTCATCAAAATCGCATACAACACTCACGAACAACTCATGTTCGTAGAATGCGTACGCAGACTCAACGCACACATGAAAGCACTCCTAGAGAATACAACAGTACTCTACGGAGAAACCATTGTGGAAGCATCCCCAAACCTCATCAAAACCTACGAAGAAGCAGTCGATCAGGAACTAAACGCCGCAGGCTACACTCCTGAAAGCATCGACAAAATTCTTCAACTGGACTAGGCCAGTATAAACAGGCTTTAAGCCTAGAGCGTCCTCACCCCCGCGAAGCGGGGGCTGGGGGGTGGCATTGAGACATGGGCCACTGTAATCAGTGAGCACGTACAACCATTCTCTGAAAGATGTTGAATGCTGGCATGCCACCAACATCTAGCCCTATAGTCATGCAACTGGATCATACTGATCATATGATCTGGGGGGTTGGCAGTCTAATAAACGACGCGTAAGTTTCGCGAACTTACACCAACCCTACCACGCACCAATAGCTCAGCTGGTCAGAGCAGCGAACTCATAATTCGTCGGTCCTAGGTTCAAGTCCTAGTTGGTGCACTTAGCGTAGTTGAGCAATATGGCCTTCCGCCGGCCTAGCTCCTACGCTAGGGCAGGGTCTCCAGTCACATTCCCGCCAGTGGCTGGAGGCCCGCCCAACATCAAATGGTATACATTTCCCTAGAGAGAGAGTATATACAATGAAACCACTAGTCCCACTAGACCCAGACTTCCTACGAGTACTCAACGAAGTCATCCAAGACCAAACAGAAGCATTTCTCGCAAAGCGGAAACTCAAACAACTTGCTAAGAACTCTTATACCCCAAGGAATAATGATAATTAATGTTAAGGTAATGATAGAATCTTAGACATTTTTGGGTGGAACCTATAGAAGGCCTCTGAAAAGGATCTGAGCAAAGAGGAACATCTATTGTTCTCTCTCTGTATAGTTATCTCTCTACTGAAGATAGAGTATTGTTATTCGGCGCGAAATCTCAAAACTGAAAGGTTGAGTATGCACTTCTACAACTCATTCAAACGCAAATACTACAACATCTTCTGGAAACAATACCTTATTGCTGCTATAGGCTTCAGCATCTTTGCTATAGCCGTAATCCTCTAATCTATAGCGCGATTCAATAAAATGTGGGGCAAGGGCCCCACTCACCAGGAAAAGGAAAGTCGTGACATCACGAATTGTCAACCACACAACACCTCCTTGCCCACACTGTGGTAGGAAATCTATTATGTTCCTACCTTACCGATCCCTTATGGATTGGAAAAAAGGAGCATACATTCAAGATGCATTCCCAGCACTCAATGATGCTGAGCGCGAAATCCTAAAAACAGGATTCCATCCACACTGCTGGAAAGAAGCCTTTGGAACAGAGGAGTACTAATGATCGCTCAACTCATAGTCGCATTCCTGTTCTTCATCCCATCCGCCATCATGTTCTTCCTAAAGATCCTATAATCATGATTATGCGCAAACTCATTATCACACGAACCAGCGGAGATATTGACAAGTTCTCAGTTAAAACCAAAGACCCTGTCGACTGCATGAAACTTGAACCGCTCGTTCGTAAAATCTTTCACAACGAACTAATCACTGGCGCAACCATCAACTACTCCAACGGACACGTCATCCGAATCGACCTGGAAGAAGACATGTAACCTACACAAATTCTAACCTCAACCCAAGGAGTATTTGTGGACAAGAAAGAAACCCAGGGAGTATCGCTACGTATTCCAGTAGAACTCCATGCTCAACTGAAATACAATGCGTCATTTCTTCCAAAAACCTCAGTTCATAGCCTCCTCATACGAGGAGCAGAACTAGCTCTTGAAGAAGCAATCGAGCGGAAAAGGCAACTGCATTTAGAGCTTTTGGAAAAAGAAGTGATCCGTTTCGCAGAACTACTGGCCTACAAAGCCGAAAAGGAAAGCAATGAACCAAGACCAGAAAGACCTGATCAAATATGTGGCTGATGCATTAATGCATTCAGTGACACCTACCAAGGTGACAGGAGAACAAATCA
>Ga0222714_10003923_pt1 | contig 14867 bp, 13 predicted proteins | sample C33_3DmetaG_FD_165048 | JGI IMG/M metagenome (GOLD analysis project Ga0222714, IMG submission 165048) | Estuarine water microbial communities from San Francisco Bay, California, United States - C33_3D | ecosystem: Environmental > Aquatic > Marine > Unclassified | place: USA: California... | reverse complement strand
CGGTGCAGAGGGCGGTGCAGAGGGCGGCGCAGAGGGCGGCGCAGAGGGCGGCGCAGAGGGCGGCGCAGAGGGCGGCGCAGAGGGCGGCGCAGAGGGCGGCGCAGAGGGCGGCGCAGAGGGCGGCGCGGAGACGGGAGACAAGATTAAGGCTGAGGACAGCGCTGAGCCCGAACCTGGGCCTAAGAATGGTAATGATTCTGCCGATGGCGAGTCGACCGCGAAGGGTAGCGCGGACGCCGCGGATAGCCATGAACGCGGCGGTGAACAACAGGGAGCAGCCGAACACGCGCAAGGGAAAGCAGAGTCTGAGGACGGCGAGCTAGACGATCAGGCTCAGCCGGGAGGAGCGCAGGGGACAGCTACCGGGACGAAAGAGACGGCCAATTCCGATTCGGATGTTGATAAAGCTGGCACGGATCAGTCCGAGGCTCAGCGTGCGGACCAGGCCGACCCCGATACAGGCAAGAGTCAGCTGGGGCAGGATGGGGCGCGCGACGGGGGCGCTGAGAGCGTTGAGAGCGTCGGGATTCCTGAAGGTCAAGAGGCCGTGGGCGATAGTCGCTCTAGTAACAGCCCATTAGCTGGGGAATTGGCTAAAGCGGCAAGTACGTTTCAAGCATTCGCTGGCGCGCCGCCCGGGGTTGCGGGGCCTCAAAATCCTGGCGCATTGCCACAGGCGGCTGTCATCGCTGTGGCGTCAATGGTTGCTGCAACCGGGGTTGGAACTGCCGTCGGCGTCGCCTCAAAAACAGGCCTGAGTGGGACCTTGGCCAGGACAAGGGTGGATTTTTCGAACGATTCCAGGCCGGGTATGGTCGGAACAGGTAAACAAGCGAATACCTCAGTGCCCGTTTCGGCGCCCGGCTCTGGTCCAACGGAAATGGGCGAAACAAATGCCCATGGAGCGATTTCTAATTTGAGGAAATCCGATCAAAGACTAGTCGATGCAAGAGGATCCCGGGATAGATCAAGTACGGATCAAACTTCATTAGATTCGTTTCAACCCGGCCAGCGTGCGTCTGATTCTCGGCTCGCTGTTAGGTCCGAGCAAGCACCCAAGCGAGGCCTGGCAAAAAGATTGCGTGCGTTTCTCCGTGGCGACAAGTTATGACTGGCCGGTCAACTTGAGCATCGGTTAAGAATTGCAGAACATGCCGACCTGTTGCGTTGCTGAACGAGTCCACTGAGTGGCATTTTCCTGTCGCTTCAGATCAAGTGTGGTTAATTTTCCCTTGCGCAAATCAATTAAATGGATAAGCTGGGTGCCGCAGGTTTTTAGCCATTCAATGAATTAGAGGATTGAACATGTCAGACAGTCTTCAAAAGTGGGTCGGTCGCAACCGCCCTCCACGCGTTCAGATCACGTACGACGTTGAGATCGGTGATGCGATTGAAAAAAAGGAGTTGCCTTTGGTTGTCGGGCTTTTGGCGGACCTATCCGGTCAACCGCTACAGCCCCTGCCAAAATTTAAGGACCGGCGATTTATCGAAATTGACCGTGACAACTTCAATGAAGTGATGGGGAAAATTGCTCCCCGCCTCGATATTTCGGTGCCTGATACGCTCAAGGGCGAAGGAAATCTGAAGGTTGAGCTGAATTTCCCGGAATTTGACGCATTTCACCCGGAAGCCATCGTCAAGCAGGTCCCGCGTTTGGCTCGACTGCTTGAAGCGCGACAACAACTTCGTGACCTTCTGGGCAAGCTCGACGGTAACGATGAACTCGACGCATTGTTAGAAAACATCCTGCAGAACTCCGAAGAGCTCAAGGCTCTGAAGGACAGCACCGCTCCTGCTGAAGGGCAGGAGACAGCCTAACTGCGCCTTAGGCGCTGCATACGCCACCAATAAAACGGAGAGTCATTGAGATGGCAACAAAAAAAGAAGCGGCAGACGGTGCTAGTACCGAGACCACTGAACTAAGTCTGCTCGATCGAATCGTTCAGGAAGGCAAGATGGCTGTTGAGCCATCGCAAAACGCTTACGCCAAACAACTACTGGGTCAGTTCGCGACCCAAATTCTCGATGAGGGCATGAAGACAGCGCCGGACAAGGGCGTCGTTGCCATGATTAACGAGCGGGTTGCAGAAATCGATCGCATCCTGACCGATCAGCTCAACGCCATCATGCATAACCCCGATTTTCAGGCGCTCGAAGGCTCCTGGCGAGGGTTGCACGACATGGTGTACGGCACTGAGACCAGTACGCGTTTGAAGCTCAGGCTAATGAACGTGTCCAAGAAAGATCTTCTCAAAGATCTTGAGAGTGCCGTCGACCACGACATGAGTACGCTTTTCAAGAAAGTGTACGAAGAGGAGTACGGCACCTTTGGCGGCAATCCCTATTCCCTCTTGGTTGGCGATTATTACTTCGGACGCCATCCGCAGGACATGGCGTTGTTGCAGCGTATGTCGAAAGTAGCCGCTGCGGCGCATGCACCGTTTATTGCGGCTGCGTCTCCTGCCCTTTTCGATATGTCGTCGTATACCGAGCTGGGCGTGCCTCGCGATCTGTCCAAGATCTTTGAGAGCGCTGAGTTGGCTACTTGGCGTGGCTTCCGTGATTCGGAAGACTCCCGTTACGTCACGCTGGTATTGCCGCGCTACGCGGCGAGGCTGCCCTACGGCTCCAAGACGATCCCTGTCGACAACTTTAATTTCGAAGAAGATGTCGACGGCAAAGATCACGGGAAATACCTATGGGCCAACTCGGCATACCAGTTGGGTCTGCGTATTACGGACGCCTTTGCCCAGCACAACTGGACAACCGCGATCCGAGGTGTTGAAGGCGGAGGGAAGGTCGGCGGTATGACCGCGCATACCTTCAAGACCGACGAGGGCGACGTGGTACTTAAGTGCCCCACCGAGGTCACGATCACTGATCGACGCGAAAAGGAGCTGAACGACCTCGGCTTCATCGCGATCGTGAACTCGAAGGGCTCTGACTTTGCTGCCTTCTTCGGGGGGCAGACGGTCAACAAGCCGAAGCTCTATAACCTAGATATGGCGAATGCCAATGCTGCGCTGTCTTCCCGCCTGCCGTATGTTTTGGCGGCATCACGCTTTGCGCACTACATCAAGGTGATCATGCGCGACAAGGTTGGAAGCTTCCAGACGAAGGATACGGTGGAAAGCTACCTCAATACCTGGCTGTCTCAGTATGTGCTGCTGGATTCGAACGCCACGCAAGGGGAAAAGGCTCGGTTCCCTCTGGCTGAAGGTCGTGTTGATGTGACCGACGTGGCCGGCAAACCGGGGGCATACAAAGCGACGGTATTTTTGCGGCCGCATTTCCAGATGGAAGAACTCACCACGTCCATCCGGCTCGTGGCTGAATTACCAGCTGCGGCGGGCTGATCCATCCAACGGTGTGCCCGGTCAGTTTAGTGGGGCCGGGCAAAAATCCCTAAGCGAACAAGCGGAGCTCATTCATTATGTCTGACGTCCTTATTCTGGAAATCGCAACCATTCCTGGCAACTGCGATATCGATAAATTCAAAGGCAAGATCATTGTCAATTCGTTTTCGCACAGCGTGTCTATCCCTTTGCAGATGGATGTGTCGAATACTGAGCGAACGGCTGGGCGCCCTGCGTTTTCCGAAATTTCCTTCTCGAAAATGTCCGATCTATCAACGACCGCGATGTACAAGGCTTGCTCCCAAGGCACTCCACTAGGTACCGCTAAACTGAATGTTGGTCGGGTGGAGAATGGGGCGTACATGAACTTTTTCACCTATCAGATGTTCAACGCGATCATCTCGAACATCAGTACGTCGGGTGGCGGTGGAATTCCGTCTGATTCGTTTTCGATCAATTTCACTAAAATTCAGTGCGATTTCACTCAGCAGCAAAGCAACGCTTCTGCAAAGGGCACTGCAACATGGAATTGGAATCTGGAGACGATGAAGGCCGATTGATCGCTAATCGCCTTAGCGGTCGGAAGGTTTTATTGGTTTTGGCCATGATCCCTCCGCCCGCAGTGGAGGTCGCATGAACCGAAAGGTTCGTGCCGACCTCGTCCCGTTGTTCGATCGCCTTGCTAGCGTCGACCTTGGCGCAGCTGACGGCGTCTTGCTCGATGCCGAAGGGCTGCGAAATTCTCTCGCGCTAGATCTTTATCGGCTGCTTAGCACCCGCAACGGTTGCACTATCGACCGATTTCTGAGGGCCGAGCTCTCGGTTGCCGATTATGGTTTGCCTGATGTGTCGGCACTCTGGCCGTCCTCCAAGATTGACCGGGATTTGATGGCCGAGGTTGTTCAGGTTGCTTTGGCTGCGTTTGAGCCACGTCTACGACATGTGCTGGTGAAGGTCTTGGACGACCCTCGGCAACCGACAAGAGTATTCATCAGTCTGGCTGCAGTGGCGCTTCTCAACGAGCAACCTCGCCGTGTTCAGTTCGATATGGCGATTGACGCGCGGACCGGGCAGGCTGAGGTGAACGCGACATGAGCGACCCGCACGACGAGCTTCTGGAGTACTACCGACGCGAGCTCGGATATTTACGTAGTCAAGGCGCCGAGTTTTCATTGCGCTATCCGAAGGTGGCGCGGCATCTGGCGCTCAGCCCCCAAGAATCGCGCGATCCGCACGTCGAGCGTTTGATCGAGGCGGTTGCATTTCTCGGTGCTCGTGTGCATCGCGACCTCGATCGAGAGTTTCCGATCGTAGCGCAGCACCTACTGGATAGCCTATGTCCGAATTTGAGTCAGTCTGTCCCGTCGATGACCGTGGTGCAGATGGCGCTGAATCCGTCGCAGGGTAAGGTCACCTCCGGATTCAAGGTTGCCCGGGGTGCGATGCTCCAGACCGTGTCGCCCAGCGGCGCAGCCGTGCGTTTTCGGGTCGCTTGGGATACGACCTTGTGGCCTCTTCGGATTGACGACGCACGCTTATTGGATTCCCGCACGATCGGGCTTCGGATCGGTGGGCTCCCCGGTACCGATCTCCGAGAATTGGAAATCGATGAGCTGAGGGTTCATCTTTCCGGTGAGTTGCTCTCGACGATGCCGATTCACGATTTGTTGCTTGCGTCCCTGCAGGACGTGCAGATTGAATCGTCGGACGGGGTGGTCAGCCTGGGGCCCTCAGCACTGCGAGAGTGCGGCTTTGGACCGGAACATGCGGTCGTGCCCCAGCCTGACCATGCGCATCCCAGTTATGCCTTGCTTCAGGAGTACTTCAGTTTTCCTCGCAAGTTTCAGTTTTTTGACTTGTGCGGTCTTCGTGGCCGTTTGGGGCAGGGGGAGTATTTCACGATTCGCTTAGTTTTCGATCGCAATTCGGCAAGGCTTGGCGCTGTCAATTCAGCGACCTTCCAGGTCGGGTGTGTTCCTGCGATCAATCTGTTTTCGTTGACCTCTGAGCCGATCGAACTCGATCGACGCCAATCGGAATATAAATTGGTTGGCGATCGTCAGCGTGAGGATCATATTGAGATTCACGCTGTCGAGTCGGTCACGTTGTCGGACCCGGATTCAGACAGACCGGAACGTATACCGCCTGCATTCGGTCCGATCGAAAGTGCCGCGTCGGACGATGAACCTGCTCTCCGTTGGGTCATCCGGCAAGAACTTACCCTGCGACCGGAGCTAAGCGGGACGGATACCTGGTTGTCGTTCGTGGATCGTGCGCAGGTTAGGCAGGTCCCAACTCAGCCGGTTGTTTATGCAGACCTTCTATGTACGAATCGGCAGTTGGCTCAGCAAGTTCCTCCCGGGGCGAGGTTGGTTGGGGCCGGACTGTCCGAATCCCTGATGATCAAGGTGTTGTATGAACCCAGCGCTCCACGTTTACCTGCTTTAGGATCCAAGCGCCTTACTTCGCTGTTGGCCATATTGCGCCTGAATCATCGGACGCTGGTAGATGCTGATACGTCAGCGCAGCGTCTGCACGAGGTGCTGAGCCTATTCGCAGGTGAGACCACTCTTGAGCAGGCTCAAATTCGAGGGCTTCGCGATCTGCAAGCGCGCCCAGCCCTTGCGCGAACCGGGCAGGATACTTGGCGTGGGTTTTGCCGCGGCACTGAGTTGCGAATCGAGTTTGATGAAGCCGCGTATGCAGGATCCTCGCCACTACTGCTAGCCGCTGTTCTGGCGCGTTTCTTCGCGATGTACACCACGGTGAACTCCTTTGTACAGATCAGGGTAGACAGAGGAGGGCAGGCCTGGAAGGTCTGGCCCGCCATGACGGGGTACCAATGCCTGACCTGATTGATGAATTACAGCGCGCAGGTTCCGGATTTGACTTATTTCAAGCCATTCATTTGCTCGAGCGCGCTTTCCCAGATCGACGCGCTGTGGGAACCGGCTTAGGTTTTGATGAGGCAGTACGGCTTCGGTCCCGCGTCTCTTTGGCGTTTGAGCCCAGCGATGTTGTCAAGGTCAGCAAAGGACCGAACGCGCACGATCCAATGGAACTCGAAAGTGCCGTGCTCGGATTGGCGGGCGGGCAGGGCCCTTTGCCGCTGGTTTTCACCGAGCTTCTCTTGGATCGTGCTCGTCGTCGTGACCCTGCGGGGCTCGAGTTTCTGGATATCTTCAATCGTCGGTTTCTCGCATTTTTGTATCGAAGTAGGGCCAAACACCGATTAGCATTGCATTCGACGCCACTAGTGCGTGCTCCGGTTATGCAACTTGTCGATGCGCTATCCGGCATCGGTCTGCATGAACCACGAACTGCTGACCGCCCGACTCCCGCCGTCCTGCATGCCGCGGTTCAGGGGGCAGCCCCAAGATCGGTCACTAGCTTTCAACAGTTGGTGTTTCTCGCGTTCGGTCTGCGTGTTCAGGCCAGATCCTTTGTAGGCAACTGGTTCGATCTCAGCTCTCACGATCAAGCGCGTCTTTCCGGTTCTGGAGCCGTCAGTCGTTTGGGTGAGAATTGTGCGTTAGGGGCTCGAGCCTGGGACCAGAGCGCGGCCATTGAATTGACGACCGAACCGCTGACTCGTGGGCAGTTTGACAAGCTGCTTCCTGAGCAGTCTGCGCATCGTGGTTTGTATCGCCTTGCTGAGGATCACTTCCAGAGTCATGTGGAAGTTCGCTTTGTAGCCAAGCTGAAATCCGACGAGCCTCGCAAAACAGTGCTTTCCACGGGTCTGGGCAGCCGCCTGGGTCTCAGCACATGGTTGTCCGTGCAACCAACATCGACGATTCCCGACAAGGGTTTGGGTCGCGTCCCTGCGTGCCCAGCCTATATTCTTCGACCTTGATGGCGGCCGTGCGCCGAGACCGATGGAAATCGACATCAGAACCCTGATGGGAAAGCTCAACCCAGAGTGCAAGCGCGCCATGTCCCAGGCGGCTGAGCTTTGTGTACAGCAGACACACTTTAGTGTGGACATCGAGCATGTCCTGAGCTGTCTGCTGCAGGGACCCGCCCCGGACATCGGATTGATTCTGCAGCGCCACTCCATCAAAGCCCAGGCGGTGATTGAGCAGTTGCAGCAGAGTATGGATCGTTTCAAGCGCGGCAATGGCCGTACGCCGGCTTTGTCACCGCATCTTGCGCCGATGCTCCAGGAGTCCTGGATGCTGAGCTCCATGTTATTGGGAGAGCAGCAAATTCGCTCGGGCACGATAGTTTTGGCTCTGCTCGAGGTCGACAGCTTACGTGGACTTCTCATCGAGACCGTTCCTCAGTTGTTGCAAATTCCGCGCGAGACCTTGCGGGCGGAGCTCCCGGCGTTGCTGGCGGAATCGACCGAGGATGCTGGAGGTGGCCAACGTGCTGCCAGTTTGAACGGGGGGGCCTCTCGTGGGCCGACAACCGCGGGCTCTATTGGTGAGATGCCGGGACCAGGGCACCGTCCAAGCACAACCCCGTCGCTCGATCAGTTCACCACTGACTTGACTGAACAGGCCCGGTCTGGCGGCATGGACCCCATCCTTGGCCGCGACGCAGAGATTCGACAGATCATTGATGTGTTACTGCGTCGACGTCAGAACAATCCGATATTGACCGGCGAGGCTGGTGTCGGAAAGACCGCGGTGGTGGAGGGTTTTGCCCAGCGCGTCGTGGCCCAGGATGTGCCGCCCGCGTTGAGACAGGTTTCTGTGCGATCCCTCGACTTGGCATTGTTGCAGGCAGGGGCGGGGATCAAGGGGGAGTTTGAAAATCGACTCAAATCGGTCATCGCTGAGGTGCGCGCTTCTCCGACGCCGATCATCCTCTTTATCGATGAAGCGCATCAGCTCATTGGGGCCGGCGGTAGTGAAGGACAGGGCGATGCGGCGAATCTTCTGAAACCGGCGCTCGCGCGTGGAGAGCTGCGCACGATTGCCGCAACTACCTGGGCTGAGTACAAAAAATACGTGGAACGTGACCCCGCCCTGGCCCGCCGCTTTCAGGTGGTGAAGGTCGAGGAGCCTGTGCCGGATGTCGCCATCGAAATGCTGCGAGGCATGGTCAGCACGCTCGAACAGCACCATGGTGTGGAAATTCTTGATGAAGCGGTCCGCGATGCGGTTCGGCTTTCCCATCGATACATCAGTGGGCGTCAGTTACCTGATAAGGCCATCAGTGTTTTGGACACTGCATGTGCACGTGTGGCGGTAGGACAAAACGGTACTCCAGAGATCATCGAAGTGTTGCAGAGAGAAATCGTTAGTCACGAGGCGCAGTTGCGGCGGCTAAAGCGAGCCCAGGCGACTGGAGAGGCAGACGACGATGCGCTGGAGGTCGAGCAGCGCCTGCGCACGGATCTGGATGCTGCAACTCGTCGGTTGGCACAACTGACGGGAAAGCTCGACGACGAGCGACGTGCTGTTCTGGAGATTCTCGAACTTCGCCGCCGAATTGCCCATGCCTCCGACGCCGCGGGGGACCAGGCGATCGAGACGAGCACAAACCCGGAGGACGTCGAAACCGACGTCGACGATCCCAGTCGCGCCGCAGCCCAACTCAAGCGTCTGGTTCAGGGGCTTGAGGCCATTCAAGATGATGAGCCGATGGTACCCGTCTGCGTAGACTCGCGAACCGTGGCCGACGTCATCTCGGGGTGGACCGGTATACCGGTCGGCAAGATGATGGTCGATGAAATCCACACCGTTCTGCATCTCAAGGATCGTCTGGCTGAACGAGTCGTGGGGCAGGATCAGGCGCTCGATGCAATCGCTCGCAGGGTGAGGACCTTTCGAGCCGATCTTGATGATCCTGGCAAGCCGGTGGGAGTGTTCATGCTCGTTGGCCCCAGCGGCGTGGGCAAGACCGAGACTGCCTTCGCATTAGCCGACATGCTCTATGGCGGCGAGCGAAACATGATCACCATCAATATGTCGGAGTTTCAGGAGGCGCATTCGGTGTCTAGCCTCAAGGGCGCCCCACCCGGATATGTTGGATACGGCAAGGGCGGAGTGCTCACCGAAGCAGTTCGTCGTCGGCCCTACAGCGTGGTGCTGCTCGACGAAATGGAAAAGGCTCATCCGGATGTGCTTGAGCTGTTCTTTCAGGTATTCGACAAAGGAGCCATGGAGGACGGCGAAGGCGTGAGCATCGACTTCAAGAATACGCTGATCCTTCTGACATCCAACGCTGCTCAGGACGTCATCGCACAGGCGTGCGCGCGTGGGCAACGGCCCTCCTCGGAAGCGCTGATCAATCAACTGCGTCCGGTCCTTCTGCGGCAGTTCAGCCCCGCATTTCTGGGGCGTGTGGTTCTGGTTCCGTACTATCCGTTGGGTGATGTACAGATCAAGGGCGTTGTGGAACTGAAGATGCGCAAGCTGGCGGCTCGCTTTGAACGCAATCATCGAGCCACATTTATTTGGGATCCGGCGGTGACCGATATGATCACCCAACGGTGTACCGAGGTCGATAGTGGTGCTCGAAATATCGACTATATCCTCACTCAGACGATGCTCCCCGAGCTCTCTTCACAAGTGCTTGAGCGGATGGCATTCGGGAAACCCTTCAGCCAGGTGCAGGTGGGTTTGAGCACGTCGGGTTCCTTTGTTTATCGATTTCAGGACGTCCCGCTAGGTAGCGGAAAATGAGAACGGGTTTCAAGCAGGCCGGTGGCTTTCTGTCGCTGACAACACCGCTGGGAGCCGATGCGCTGCTTTTGGATGCGGTGGAAGGCAGCGAGGGGATCTCCGAACTTTTTCACTTCAACTTGTCGATGCGCTCTGGGAGTACCTCATTACAGGCGAGCAATATCGTGGGAAAGTCTGTGACCGTAACAATGCAGATTCCGGACGGACCCAAGCGCTACTTCAATGGCATCGTAAGCCGGTTCGTGCTGTCAGGTCATGACGTTGACTTCGCCACGTATCACGCCGAAGTTGTGCCGAAACTTTGGCTGTTGAGTTTGTCTCGCGATCGCTGCATTTATCAGGAAAAGTCAGTCAAAGACATTCTCAAGGCAGTTCTCGGCGACTTTGGCGTGACATTTGAGGACAAGCTCACTGCGACCTACGCCGCCCTGGACTACGTGGTGCAATACGACGAGACGCACCTGGACTTCGTGCATCGGTTGATGGAGCAAGCCGGCATTTTTTACTTTTTCAAATTTGCCAGCGGTTCGCACACCATGGTGCTGGCTGATGCCTCTTCCGCACACCTGGCATGTCCGGACGCCACGACGATCCGCTTCATGCCACAAACAGGGCAAGTCAGTCCGATTGATACGGTAAGCCGCTTCGAGCATGAGCACAGGTTGGTGCTCAAGAAGATGACGGTTTCAGACTACGACTATCTCACCCCGAGCACCTCGTTGGCAGGAACCTATAGTGCATCGGATGGCAGTGGCGAGTCGTATGAATTTCCGGCAGGCCATAGCAAGGCTTCTGAGGCAACCGCATTGGCCAAGATGCGGGTACTGGTAGCGCAAGCTCAGGCCGAGGCTTTGCGAGGCGACAGCTTTGCATATCCGTTTACTGCGGGATTCAAGTTCACCTTGAAGGATCATTTCGTTACCGCACTGAACACTTCTTACGTATTGCGTCGGGTTCATCACACCGCTCAGGATGATTTGTACACAAATGCCTTCGAGTCATTCCCGGCTGCAACGCTATTTCGATCACCAAGGGTCACCCCGATGCCGCGTGCGCTAGGCAGCGAGACTGCGTTGGTCGTGGGTTCCAGCGGTGAAGAGATCTGGACTGACAGTCATGGTCGTATCAAGATCCAGTTTCCCTGGGACCGCGATGGAAAAAAGGACGAGAAGAGTTCGCTGTGGGTTCGCGTCAGCCAGACTCTCGCGGGTAAGGGCTTTGGCACTCTGTTTCTGCCCAGGGTGGGGCAGGAAGTCGTGGTGACTTATCTGAACGGAGATCCTTCGCGCCCACTCGTGACGGGTTGCGTCTACAACGGGGAAAACACAACCCCTGTAACGCTTCCTGCAAATCAGACGCAATCCACGATGAAGACGCGTTCGTCAAAATCTGGGACGGCGGGTAATGAGCTTCGTTTTGAGGATAAGAAGGATTCGGAGGAGCTTTACCTGCACGCGCAGAAGGACATGAAGGTTGAAATCGAAAACGATCTTAGTACGACCCTGAAAAAAGGTAACGAGACGCACACTTTGGATGAAGGTAATCGCACGACCGACATCAAAAAGGGGAATGAAACGCACAACGTCAAGGGCACTCGTACGCTGGACGTCACCGGCAAGGAAACCCACAAGAACGCAGCTGACTACACCCACGAGGTCAAGGGGAAATTTACGCAGGAGGTTGATGGGGACTACAAACTGACGGTGAAAGGCTCTCTGACTATTGAAGTCACCGGGGCGATCCTAATGAAGTCGTCGGACGGTGTAACGATGCAAGCCGGAGGAGCCTTGCTGACCAAAGGCGGCACGACTGCGACGCATCAGGCCGGTACCAATATGACTGTTAAGGGCGGCCAGAATACGACGCTTGAAGCGGGCGTACAGATGAATAACAAGGCGACCATGATCACCAGCAAGGCCTCCGGGATGCACACAGTCGAGGCGGGTGGAATCCTGACCCTCAAGGGCAGTATGGCCAAAATCAACTGAGCTATGTCGAACCCGTCCGCCGCAGACGATTTGACCGATCAGGGTGTGCTTGCTCTTGAGACGGTCGATGAATCACCCGAAAGCCCGGCAATGCTCGAGGAGTTCGATGAGCAGGGGCGCTTGCGCACTCGCTGCCCGTTGCAGGAGGGTTTGATGCACGGACTAATGGAGCAGTTCGATGATCATGGCCAGGTTGTGCTTTTGGCGTCCTTTCAGGGCGGTCAGCTTCATGGATTGATGCGTACTTTTGATGAGCGCGGCAGAGTGCTTCAGGAGATTGAGTACGACGAAGGCGTGCAACACGGTCCGATGAAGATCTACGATCGTGGTCGTCTGGTTTCGGAGCAGACTTATGTAAGGGGCGAGTTATTCGGAAAGGCAACGACCTACGACATCGCGGGAATGCCGGCGGCTGAGTTGCACTACGTGAATGCGGATCTCGAGGGCCCGGCTTCTTTTTTTAATCAGGGTCGACTGGTTCGCAAAGCCGTCTACCAAAATGGTCTTCTCGAGGGGAAGGTGGAGGATTTTGACGATAAGGGAAGTCTGGTGCAGCAAGCTTACTATCGGGCTAATGTGCTGCATGGCACCTTAAAACGTTTCTGGCCGTCAGGCGAAGTGATGGAGGAAGTGACCTACGACAATGGTCGGCCGGTTGCGCCGCCAAGACGCTTCGACTCCAAAGGCAAAGAGATGGATGAGCAGCGGGGAACGCAGAGCGTCATCGAGCGTCTGCATCAGTGGATGAGAGGGCGTTGATGGCGCAGCAGGTTTGCATGGGTGCAGCGCTCAAGTGTTCCTTTGGTGTCGCCCCTGGCACTTTGATGGTCTTGCCTGTCAATCGGGTGCTAACGGTAGTGCCGGCTGCCAACATCATGGATGGCAAACCGATGATGAACGTGCTTCCATTCGGCATGTGTCAATCGCTATCGAATCCGATGGTAGCGGCCGCGACTGCGGCAGCCATGGGGGCCCTTACTCCGATGCCTTGTATTCCGGTCACGCCTGCGCCCTGGATTCCTGGCAGCGCTACGGTAATGCTCGGAAACATGCCGACATTAAACAATTCATCGAAACTCACGTGTATCTGGGGGGGCGTCATTGAGATTAATTCTGCTGGTCAAACTTCCGTGGCTGTTCCCTGAGAACTTGTTGGAGTGACCAAGATGCCGATACGTTTCAGCATGACGCGCAGGCTGTTAGTGATGTATGCGGTCTGCGCATTGGCACTTTTGGTCCTAACGTTCGCACTCGGATTCCTGTTTGGGCAGGGTCTGAAGGGATAAGCTCCACCAATACACGGGCAGTTCTTGGTTAATGCCTGTCCAAGCGTCGTCCCGCAACACGAATTCTCTGGACCGCGTCCTGTCATTATCTCTATTGGCAGGACTTGCCTTGATTTTTATCACGCTGGCCTGCTCGAATGCAGCCATAACGTGGTTTGGGGGTTCCGAATCGCGCACCTGAAAGTCGGAAAGTTGTGTCTTTCCCAACAGTTTTTGACTAAATGCTGGTTGTTTTGAAATTTCCGATGCTAAGATCAAGCTGTTTCTTGAAAGTCTTCGTAAGTTATTGACTTTAAAGTTATAAATTCACTGCACCGAAAGTGGAGCTAACTGTTCGATGCATCGAGCTTGACGGCTTCAAATCTGAATTGAGGCGAAGGGCATGACGAGATGGCGGTTTTCACGCGAGCTCGATCGTAAAGAGCTTGTGCTGGGCCGTACCGGTATCACTCGGGAGGCCCTCGGTTTTGCTTCTCGACGACTGGCGATGGGTCTTTTCGCACTCGCGGGGCTGCTGCCGTTGCTAGCCGGTTGTTCGGCGATTAAGTCTGCGACTGAATCAGTTACCGGCCTGTTTTCCGAGAAACCCAAACCACCCTCTTGGCGTAAGGTGGTTTTGGACGCTACCGCCGACGCGAATCTGAACACCCCTGTCGCTGTCGATATTGTGTTCGTCAGAGATGCGGAAATGATCGCTACCTTATTGGGTACGCCAGCCTCCAAGTGGTTCGCCAGTCGAAACGATATGGCGCGAAGCTTTCCTCAATCATTGTCGGTGCTGAAGCTCGAGGTCGTTCCAAAGCAAACCCTGGTCGTGACCGCGCGCCAGCTGCAGCAATATGAAGGTCTGGCTGCAATCCTGTTTGCCGACTACGCCACTCCAGGCGAGCATCGACAGCGCCTGAACATGAAAGCTAAAAGCCTGGTGATTCGGCTGGGGCCGCGCGGATTCAACGCCACCGAAGTGGAAAAGTCATGAAACGGCCGCAATGCATCAGGAATTTCAGATGAGTAATTCCCCGCCGCCAATTGAGCACGTGCAATGGCACGAAGGCATGCTGTTGTCCCCGCAGCATTTGCAGCTTGAAAGTGGGCGTGTCGACGGATTGTTGTCTTGGCATGCGTTAGCGGCGAATCCACGAGGCTGGGGTCTTCGCAGTCTGGAGATCGACGAAGGACTGCTGGTCACCGGACTGTTGCGTGTCCGGCACATAGAAGGAGTGTTTGTCGATGGATCGGCATTTTCGTTTGATGCCGAACACGAGTCTGCTGATCTTCAAGTTGACCTCAATCCCTGGGCGGAGGAAATGGAGCGCGGTGAGGTGGACGTGTTCCTTTGTGTGGGGCGTACTCGAGCTTTGAATCAGCCTGCACAGCCATCGCGTTTTCGGCCTGTGCACAGCCTTCCGGTGGGAGATGAAATCTCGCAGGCTCTGCCGGTTGATGTGCCCTTGATGCGGCTCAATCTGAGCCTTCTTGTTGCGAGTCAACCAACCTCGGCATTCGTCAGCATGCGCCTGATGACGGTCACGAAGATCAACGAGGTTGTACGCCGAGGGAACGTGGAGCCTGCATGGTTGGAAATGCAAGGATCGCACC
>Ga0222714_10003922_pt1 | contig 14867 bp, 22 predicted proteins | sample C33_3DmetaG_FD_165048 | JGI IMG/M metagenome (GOLD analysis project Ga0222714, IMG submission 165048) | Estuarine water microbial communities from San Francisco Bay, California, United States - C33_3D | ecosystem: Environmental > Aquatic > Marine > Unclassified | place: USA: California... | reverse complement strand
CCCTTAAAGAATCAAGGAAAGATTTTCGGGTTTCAGGGGAGATCGCTCAATCCAAAATCAAAGCTAAAGTACATTACAATCATTTTGGATGACCACCACCCCAAGATCTATGGTTTGGATAAAGTTGATTGGGATAAGACAGTTTATATCGTAGAAGGCCCTTTTGATAGTATGTTTATTGACAATGCTATTGCCATGGTCGGTGCAGATATAGACAAAATGTTTTTCGTTACAAACTTTGAAACAGAATTTGTGATGGTTTATGATAACGAGAAACGAAACAAACAAATCGTTGATAGGATGGAAAAGGCAATCAATATGCAGTTTCCTATAGTAATATGGCCTGATACGATACAACAAAAAGACATTAATGATATGTTCTTGACTGGACTTAACGTTCAGGATGTGATAAAATCTAATGTCTATAGTGGATTACACGCAAAAACAAAACTTACTAGTTGGAAGAAAACATGAGTAACGGGACTAAAGTTGTAAAGAGGAATGGAAATACTGAACACCTGAACCTAGACAAGATTCATAAAATGGTTGAGAGTGCCTGTGAAGGACTTGCTGGTGTTTCTGCATCACAAGTTGAGATGCAGTCCGGTATTCAGTTCTATGATGGCATCACTACTCCTGAGATTCAGGAGATTCTAATTCGTTCTGCTTCTGATCTTATTGATCTTGAGAATCCTAACTATCAGTTTGTGGCTGCAAGACTTCTTCTGTTTGGACTTTACAAACAGGTCTTTGGTCCATCTTGGAATCAGGGTTTTCCACACATCCTGAAACATCTTTCTGCAGGATCCGCAAAGGGGATTTATGATAAATCACTTCCTTCCCGATACACTGAAGAAGAATGGGATAAAATTAATCATTGGATTGATCATGATCGTGACATGTTGTTCACTTATGCGGGTCTACGTCAGGTCGTTGATAAGTACCTCGTGCAAGATCGAAGCAGTGGTGAACTCTATGAGACTCCACAGTATATGTACATGTTAATCTCTGCAACTATTTTTGCAGAGTATCCAAAAGAGACTAGACTGGACTACGTTCGTAGGTACTACAATGCAATCTCCAAACACAAAATCAACATTCCCACACCTATCATGGCGGGAGTGCGAACTCCACTTCGACAATTTGCTAGCTGTGTCCTTGTTGACGTTGATGACTCCCTCGATAGTATCTTTAGTTCTGATATGGCTATTGGCAGATACGTTGCACAAAGGGCGGGCATCGGTATCAACGCAGGTCGCATCAGGGGCATCAACAGTAAAATCAGAGGTGGAGAAGTTCAGCACACGGGTGTTGTACCGTTCCTCAAAAAGTTTGAGTCAACTGTCCGATGCTGTACACAGAATGGCATCAGAGGTGGATCAGCGACAGTACACTTCCCGATCTGGCACAAAGAAATAGAAGATATCATCGTACTGAAGAACAACAAAGGAACCGAAGATAATCGTGTTCGCAAATTAGACTATAGTATTCAACTGTCTAGACTTTTCTATGAGAGATTCATTAATGATGAAGAGATGTCTCTCTTCTCTCCCCATGACGTTCCAACTCTTTCTGACTCTTTTGGTCTTGATGGATTTGACGAGCTTTATGTGGCTGCAGAACGAGATGCATCTATTCCAAGAAAGACTGTCCGAGCTCAAGAACTCATTCTTGATCTTCTGAAAGAACGTGCGGAGACTGGTCGTGTTTATATCATGAACATTGATCATTGCAACTCCCACTCCTCTTTCATTGACAAAGTATGGATGAGTAATCTGTGTCAGGAGATCACTCTCCCCACAGATCCCATTCAACACATCGATGATATTGCAGGAGAGATTGCCCTCTGCATTCTTTCTGCAATTAATGTTGGTAAGATTCGTGAGTTAGATGATCTAGAAGAACTTTGTGATCTCGCTGTTCGTGGTCTTGAGGAATTGATTGACTATCAGGAGTACCCTGTACGTGCTGCAGAACTTGCAACTAAGGCTCGTCGTTCTCTTGGTATTGGTTACATCGGTCTCGCACATTACTTTGCAAAACATGGTGTTGGTTATGATTCTCAGGAAGCCTGGGACATGACTCATAAACTGACAGAGGCATTCCAATATTATCTTATTAAGGCTTCTAATGAAATTGCGAAAGAAAAACTCCCATGCACAGACTTTAATCGTACTAAGTATTTTCAGGGAATTCTTCCAATCGATACATACAAAAGGGATGTAGATGAAGTTTCAAATCCGGGGTATCAGTATGATTGGGAAACTCTACGAGCCGAGATTCGAACATATGGACTCAGACATAGCACTTTGTCGGCACAAATGCCTTCTGAGAGCAGTTCCGTTGTGTCAAACGCAACAAACGGAATTGAACCACCTAGAGGATACCTGTCCATTAAGAAGTCAAAGAAAGGGCCTCTTAAACAGATTGTTCCTCAATATGGATCCCTTAAGAATAGTTACACTCTACTCTGGGATATGCCTGACAATCGCGGCTATATTAATGTGGTCGCAGTCATGCAAAAGTTCTTTGACCAAGCCATCTCTGGAAACTGGAGTTACAATCCAGAAAACTACCCAGATAACGAAGTCCCCACTTCAGTAATGGCACAAGATCTTCTGAGAACTTATAAGTATGGTTGGAAGACTTCTTATTATCAGAATACTTACGACAACAAGACTGATGAAGTAAAGGAGGAAACGACTAAGGACCAACTAAACAAATTACTTGAACAAATTATGGAATCCAGTGAGGATGATTGTGAAAGCTGTAAAATCTAGTAACGAAAAGGAGTTTCAAATGGTAGAAGGAATGACCGTATTCAACACCAGCACCGATGTTGATACCCGTAAACAACCAATGTTTTTCGGTCAACCACTGGGTTTGCAGCGTTATGATCACTACAAGTATCCAGTATTTGATAAACTAACCCAACAACAACTCGGATACTTCTGGAGACCCGAAGAGGTCTCCCTCCAAAAAGATCGTGGTGATTATCAATCACTTCGTCCAGAACAAAAACATATCTTCACTTCTAACCTGAAGTATCAGATCATGTTGGATTCTGTTCAGGGTCGTGGTCCTGGCATGGCATTCATGCCTTACTGCTCACTTCCTGAACTGGAAGCGTGCATGGAGGTTTGGGGATTCATGGAGATGATCCATAGTCGTTCTTACACCTACATCATCAAGAATGTATACTCCGATCCAGGAGAGGTTTTTGATCATATCCTTGATGATGACAAGATCGTAAGTCGTGCCGCTTCGGTAACCGGTGCATACAATGATTTCATTCAAGCTGCACAACAATACGGTAATACTGATGAATGGAGACATGCACAAGAAGGTGCAGGTTACTTCAAGGACAATCGTAAAGAACTCAAAAGAAAACTCTATCGCGCTGTTGCCAATGTCAATATTCTCGAAGGTATCCGGTTCTATGTCTCGTTCGCTTGCTCGTTTGCGTTTGGTGAACTCAAGCTTATGGAAGGATCCGCTAAAATCATCTCTCTCATCGCAAGAGACGAAAATCAGCATCTTGTCATTACTCAAAACATCCTCAACAAATGGCGTGAAGGAGATGACCCAGAAATGCAAGAGATTGCTAAGGAGGAAGAATCCTGGGTAACGGAGTGTTTCCGTAAGTGTGTTGACGAGGAGAAGGAATGGGCTAAGTACCTCTTCAAAGATGGTTCCATGATTGGTCTGAATGACAAACTTCTCAACAACTATGTTGAATGGATTGCTAATCGTCGTATGAAGTCTATTGGATTGAAACCAATCTATGATATTCCTGCAAAGAATAATCCTCTTCCTTGGACTGAACACTGGATCTCTTCTAAGGGTCTTCAGGTTGCACCACAAGAAACAGAAGTTGAGTCTTATGTTGTTGGTGGTATCAAACAAGATGTGAAGAAGGATACCTTCGCTGGATTCCAACTCTAAATATTAATAACAACTGAATTGAACTAAGTCTTATGGCTACTAAAACCAGTATTCCTAGGGTAGTTTCTGAAGAACTACCCGCAAACCCCTTTGCTTTTGAGGTTCTTGCACTTGCATCGAAACAAAAATCAAATGCAAAAAAAGCAGAAGTTCTTCAAAAATACGAACATCCATCATTAAAGAGTCTTTTAATTTGGAACTTTGATGAAAGTGTTGTCTCTCTTCTACCTGAAGGTTTAGTTCCTTATGCAAGTGTAGGACAACAAAATGTTGTATCTGGAAATCTAAGTGATAATATCAATAGAGCTGTGCAGATGATGGATGAATTAGACTCAAATTCTATTGGATCTCAAGATCAAGGACATACTTCTATTCGTAAGGAATATACTTATTTTTATAATTTCATTAAAGGTGGTAACGATAGACTTTCCCAGAGAAAAAGAGAAACAATGTTTATCAATATCCTTGAAGGACTGCACCCACTGGAAGCTGATATTCTGATCTTGGTAAAAGATAAAAAGTTAGAAGAAAAGTATAAAATTACTAAAGATGTTGTTGCTCAAGCATATCCTGATATTCAGTGGGGTGGAAGATCTTAAATTCTAAATATTGTGCCACTTTATCGGCATTATATGACAGTCGATTTGCATAACTTTTTCAAATACTATAAAGCAGATAACCCAAATCATGTTGCTGCTGTTCAATGGTTGGAAGATAATCTTCCTGCCGAATTTATGGATGATAATTCTGAATGGGTAAACCTATACAGAACTAAGCCAAAATCATCCGTCTTGGAAGTTCCTTACTTCCCACAGACTGACAACTACAGAGACGGTGAACGTACCTGTAACTCATCCTCTTGTGCTATGGTCCTTGAGTATTTCAAACCAGGCACACTCAAAGGGGCAAAGGGTGATGACGCTTATGTAGAGAAAGTATTTGCTGTAGGCGATACTACAGACCATTCTGTACAAACAAAAGTCCTACAGTCATATGGAGTGAAATCTTCATTTCATTATGATTTAACTTTTAAAGATTTGGATACTGAACTGGCTTTGGGTCGTCCAGTTGTTATTGGTATCCTCCACAGAGGTCCTCTTAGTGCTCCTAAGGGAGGCCATATGTGTGTAGTAATAGGGAAGAAGGGCGATGACTATGTTGTTAATGATCCTTATGGATCTCTCAATGACGGTTATTCTTCTGATGTATACAACGGCAGGGGCGCTGTCTACAAGAAGTCAGAACTTCAAGCAAGATGGTGTCCAAATGGAAACGATGGATGGGGTAGAATTTTTAGTTCTACTTGACAAAAACTAAATATAGAAGTATTATGAATAGACCCACGTAAAAGTGGGTCTTTTATTATGAGATCTTGATTTGATTTTAGAGCCGAGGAAGGTGCCCCCAGAGATGGTTGCGGTATACCCCCCTTCTATTCGGATGTAGAGTTCAATACGTATTAATGCTTTTTAAAAAACTCGGAGCTGTCGCGGCAGTTTCACTTGCAGCTTTTAGTGTTACTAGTACACATGCTGAAATGATGACTGGACTGCCTATTGCGGTTCTTGATGTTAAAATTGAAAAGGGACCACCACCAAAGGCAATCCCTATTGAAGTAGAAGAAAAAACTTGGAAGTGCCCTGGATGTAATAAGAACGAACAATATGTCCTTGAGCAACTCCAAAAGAAAACCAAGATCTCAGATCGTAATGCACTTGCTACGATCATGGGAAATATTAAATCAGAAAGTAATTTTACTCCCAATATTTGTGAGGGAGGTGCTAGAGTTCCTTACGATCGTTGTCTTCGCGGTGGTTACGGGCTCATTCAGTGGACCTCTACGAACCGTTATCTGGGGTTAGGTAAATTTGCTAAGAAATATGGTTGTGATCCTTCTGAACTGAAGTGTCAGACAGCATATATGATTAATGAGTATTCTTTCCAAAAAGTTCTTCCAGAGTTTGAGGGAAGTGGTTGGCCAGTACATCAGTATATGGTCCCTGCATATTATTGGTTAGGTTGGGGAATTAAAGGATATAGAGAACAATACGCTTATAACTATGTAAAGAAGTTTGTTTATGCGTAATGGACAACGACTGGCGTTATTCTGAAGAAAAAATGGATCTAAGACAGAGGGCATATACACTTCTCCTTAATCGTTTTGGTTCACAACTAAACGATAGAGGAGAACCTCTATATACAATGCAGAGTATTACTGAGTGTGCTCATGACTGGGTATCACAAGGAAATGTAAACACTTCTGGATTGGTTAAATACTATCAAGCGTATTACACAACATGAAAAAACTACTACTTGGTTTGATTGGTTCTTCTTTGCTTTCTATTCCAGCACTAGCAAATGAATCAAAACTCAAAAAAGGATTCTATAGTATGGATGCTTTGGGTTGCATGTTAGTTCAAGAATGCACCGAGAATGTCCGACGAATCAAGAGTATCGACGATATTCGTAAAGAGTTTCCTAATTCTGATTTTGATATTGTTGCTGATGAGTTTAACTCGATGCTGGTATCCCTTGATCAAGTCGGAGTTATGGTTTTTCTAGGACCAGAGAAGTATTTCCCTCCTGGTCATCGTGGTGTTTATCATACAGTATCTAATAACTTCTATCTGAATGAGAAGTTTGTACATCGTCCTTCAGTCCTTATGACCGTGATGCGTCACGAGGGTTGGCACGCTGCCCAAGACTGTATGGCTGGTTCCATCAAGAATAGTTTGATTGCCCTCATCTATCCCGAAGAAAGGGTGCCTAGTGTATGGCGTGATATTGTAGAGAAGACCTATCCCAAGTCTGCTGTTCCTTTTGAGGCAGAAGCAAAGTGGGCAGGAAGAACTGAGGGTATGACTGCTAAAGCCCTTGATGCTTGCACAACTGGTAAGATGTGGGAAATCTATGAACCTACACCATTGACTGAGAAGTGGTTGCGTAAGGAAGGATTTATTAATTAATGACTGTACCATTCTTTATTGAAGAACCTATCACTTGGAAAAAAGTTGAGGTTCCACAAGATATTCTTTATTATTGCGATACCTTTACTGTGGACGCAGATCGTAAAGATCTTCGTTATATTGATTGTGTATGGATGCACATGGGTTACTATGGTGTGCCCAAAGATGTGATGAAAGCAGTAAGAGATGAATTCAATCCACCACCTATCAAACCTATATTTGAATGAACTTACTACAACGATACATCAAATGGTCTGATAAAATAAACAAACCATTCTATGATAACAAACATAGGATACTGTTATATGTCGCACTATCACAAACAGTAATAGTAACAGTACAATTACTAACATTATTTCATAAACCGACAACTGAGCAGCAAATAATAATGATTTGTCGTCCTTATGATTATGAACTAGTCTGTCATCAAGTATCGGAAATAGGAGAGTGAATTACTAAATAGTAACATCCCAATTTTTTTGGGTAACCAGCCAAGAAAAATTCTGTGAAGAATTCTTGACTTATTATGGTGAATTTTTTGTTGGAAAGCATTTAAAAGGTATGACACATTTAACAAGAGATGTGTTAATCAAAACCATCGTTGCTACTGAGATGCAAAACAACGATGGTGAAGATTATACAAAACAGTTAAAAGAAACCAAACACAAGTGGGAACACGCCTCAAGTGAGGAACTTTGTAAAAGATATAATCAGATTAGTAATTCAAATATCACGGTAGAAATTTTGACTCCATAAATAGAGCTGCCTTACTCTATACCAATGCTCGGAAATAAATCCAAAGCACAGGTAGAAGAGAAAGACGACCACCATGAAGATAAAAGTGAAGTCCTAGGTAATTTAGTGAAAGTTGTTGTACTTATTTGGTCTGCTTCTCTCCTAACCTTTAGTTACGTTAGACTTCCAAACGGTCAAAAGATTCTTGACTTTGACCCTACTTTCATCGCTTCAGTCTTCTCTGGATCATTAGCTGCCTTCGGACTTTCTCCTGCAAAAGCTGGTGGAGGTAATGGCAATTCTGCTCCTAAGAAATTAGAAGAAAAGAAAGAAGAGGAACCTCCCGTAGTTTCTACAATCAAAACTAGAGAAAAATCAAGTTAACTAATCTGGTGAAAAATCATGGAACTATGGAAAGCAAAAGTTGCACAGGATGATGATTCTTTGAAAGAAGAATCAAGTGATAACTCCCAAGAACCAGTAAAAGAAGAAGTAATTAGACCTAAAAGGTCTCCATTAAAGTGGGCTGCACTCACTATGGGGACCTTTTTTGGTATCGCTCATATAGGTGTTCTGGGACATCTTCTAAACGCAACTAGACCGCAGTATCCAATAATCAATTTCCCTCGTGGCGACTACTCTTCCTATAAGGTGGAAGCAACTAGAGATGGATATAAGATTGAATACAAAGCAAATGATCCTGCTATTCTAAATTCTGAGAGACAACTAAAACTCGATCAGAAGAAAGGTGGATTGTTTGGTGGAGGTGGTATTGAAAGTCGTAGAGAGTATCGTAACGATCAATACACTATGGATGGTGCTAGAAACTTAGGAGGTGGCGCTTTAGACGCCGAGGGAAAGAACACTGCCAAAAGCGAAGAGTGTATACGGGCGGACGCTGGAGCACGCAGTCAAGGTGCGATGGCAGGAACCGCAATTAGTGCAGGCTTGATCGTCCCAGCGGTTTCCAGCATTCCTTACGTTGGATGGTTAGCATCTGGTTGGGCACTTCTTCTTGGACAAAAGTTGGGTTCAGATGCTGGTTCAGAAGTTGGTAAGGTATTCAATGGTTGTGATTAATGGAACACAAGTTTGAACACCATTGGGGTGGTGAAGAGATGTGGTATCATAAAGCAGAGAGATGGGCGAACAAACAAAAGTTCCCCATCAATCATCTTGCTTTGGGATTTATTACTTGGTTGAAGGAAAAATGGGTTGACGGAAAGGTTCAAATGGAAATGGCATCCATTGATAAACAGGTGAGGGAAATAGGTGCCATTTGGGAAGAAGAAGATAAAAAGAATCAAGAACCCATTGTTGAATCTAAACCATCAGAAGTAGAAGGACTTGATGATATTCGTATCAGAGCATCATATCAAGTAGATTTATCTGGTGATTGGAATGATATCGAACTAAACTACAAAAAGTGGCGATAAAAACTAAATAATTACTCACACGGACACAATTAAATATGTCGTACTTTAAGAAGGCACTTGCTGTCTCTTCGGCATTATTAATGGGAATGCCTATGGCATCCTTTGCTCATACTAACTCAATCGGTTATGTTGGAGATGGACAAGGTGGAGTGACTTTCTGGTATGGTTCTTGGCACGGTGGAACCAACTTTAATGAAGCAGAAGTTAAACTGGAAGGTGCTAACGGAACCAGTTATACCACCACAATTAATCAGTTTAATCTCCTTCAAAATTCCACACCAGCAGGTTTGATTCCTGGAACCAACTACTTCACATCTGATGGAACACAACTTGTTCCTTATGATACAAATGTCCAAACATCCTATACTTGGCAGGGTTTAACATTCTCAGGACTTTCTGCTGGAGATTATACCTTCACTTATATCCCTCTGGGAGATGCTGAATCATACAATCCAACTGGCACTCCAACGCAAGATTGGGAACCTATGGATCAAGTTATCCGTAGTGCTACAGTAACTCTCTCAGCAACACTTCTTTCTGGTGATGCTAACCAGAATGGTATTCTTGATATCTATGAGTTTGGAACACAAACAACTCCTACACTGGTAAGTTCGGCAACCAATCCATATTCTGTAAATACCATTACTACTATTACTGAGACACCTTCTGACGATGGAACTACTCAGAAGATGACCAGAGATGTTGATCTTGATATTACAACGACTTATGCAACTGTAGATACCTATAGTGATGGCTCTACAACTACTTCATATTCCAGTACTAATACAAAGAGAAGACATAGTAGTAACACTTACTCAGGACGCATTGACCAACTGAAAGTTCTTGATGGTGTAAGTCGTGCTAATAATAGTCTTCTAAACCATATGCCTTCAAAGACTAAGCAGAAGTTTAGAATCTTTGAGAACAATCGTTTGATGAAGTCCTATAATGCTGATGGATATGATGGTTTCTCTACCATATTTGGTGGTGGATTTGAACTTGACTTAACTAAAGGTTGGACTATCGGTGGTCAGTATAATGATATGTACACCGAGCTCAAAGGTGTAGATAGTCTTTCACATTCAAAGAGAGAACACTTCGGTGTCTTCAATAGTTTCCACGGCAAGAACCTTGCTTTGATTACTAATGGTGGTCTTTCCAAGGACAAGTATGATTATGCTAGAACTCTTGAGTATCAAAGTGGTAACTGGGGAGAAACCCAAGGTCAACAGTGGTGGGTCAACAACAGACTGTATTTGACAAAATCAAAAACTATTCAACCTTTCATTGGGCATACAGTTCATAATGTAAGAAGAGATGCTTATATTGAGACTGGAACTGTTAGTACTGCTAGAAGAGTTGATGAATTAAATAAAACAACACACGTTGGTGAAGGTGGTCTTAGAGTAACTCACAGATTTGGTGGTAAAAAGAAAGACTTTATGGGTATGACCCTTGAAGCATCATATGCGACTGATAGTTCATATGAAGTTGTTGGTGGTCTAGACTTTAACAAGTTCTTATTTGTTGAAGGTTCGCACAGCAGTGCTGATGGAGTTTCTAATAACTCTGTAGCGGGTAAAGTTAAGTTTAGGTTCTAATGGAATTATTATTAAGACCACACGAAAATCTAAATGACCCAGTGTGGTCTGTGATTATCCTTCTTGGTTGCGGATTAGCGTTTACGCTATATTGTGTTATATATATTTTACGCCTATCATTTAAGGAACTAGAAGAAGATGGCCAAGTCCGCGAACAAGGGCAAGAAGGGTCAATCGCAATCGAAGCAGAATCAAGGGAACGCGACTGCGAAGAAAGCTAAAAACGGTGGTAAGAAAAAATAATATATGAAACTTTGGATGCTTGGTAATCGTCTCACTACTGAGATGTATGAACGTGAAAGATTTGTTGAAGAAGCAGATAAATATGGTATCGATTTTTCTTTAGTCTTCGCAGACGAAATCGATCTCATAGTATCTAGAGATGATCGCAAGTCCATTCGATTTCGCAATGATATTGTTGCTCTCCCAGACAGCATACTTGCTAGGACTGGGAGCGGTACTGGTTACTTTAACCTATCTGTTCTCAGACAGTTTGAAAGACTAAACGTACCGACTCTTCCCAACTCTGCTTCGATTGAAGCATCGAAGGATAAGATGTATGCCAACCAGATTCTGGCACAAGCAGGACTTCCTATCCCGAAGACGATGCTGACTAGATTTCCTTGCAAGGCAGAGTTAGTTGAGAAAGTAGTTGGATTTCCTTGTGTCCTCAAAGTTGTAACTGGGTCACATGGTAAGGGAGTTTATCTATGTGAAAATGCCAAGCAGTTTGAAGATCTTTCTGAACTTGTATCATCAATAGACTTTAAAAATTCTATGATCATTCAAGAATATATTAAAGAGTCTGAAGGTAGAGATCTTAGAGTTATCGTGATTGGTGGCAGAGTTGTTGGTGCTATGCAACGCAAATCTACTGACGGTTCATTTAAAGCTAACATTTCCCGTGGAGGTCAAGGGGAAGCATACGATGTCGATGATCAAATGGAGTTATTGGCTATTCAAACTGCAAAAGTTCTTGACCTTGATATTGCTGGTGTTGATCTGTTATTTCATAACGATGGATATAGAATCTGCGAAGCAAACTCCTCGCCAGGATTTAAAGGGTTTGAAAAAGCGTTAGGAATTAATATCCCTCAAAGAGTATTTGATTATGTGAAATTTAGATGTCCTATATAAAATATGTCTGAAATGATAAAAGTATGGCTGCAATGACACCACCTTCTCGTAAGAGTTGTTACAATTTTAGAGTAACCAGCATAGATAGGGTGTTGGATGGAGACACGATCGATGTCACGATTGATCTCGGTTTTGATCTTTATAAAAAAGAAAGAGTTAGAGTTGCTGGTGTTGACACGCCCGAAAAGAGAACAAAAGATGATGAAGAAAAAGCACTCGGATATGATGCTACTCAGTGGTTGGAAGAAAGACTTAAGGGCGCTATTGAAGGGGATGACGATCTCGTTATCCGCACTGAGCTTGTTGGTGGTGTTGGAAAGTATGGGCGCCTTCTCGGCTGGCTCTATATCGGAGACGCCGAGTTGTCCCTCAACGAACAAATGATCGAAGAAGGATATGCTTGGGCCTACGATGGTGGGACCAAACAGAAGAACTTTGAAGAACTTAGAGAAATTCGTCGTGCTCATGGCACGTTACTATGATGACATTTAAAAAGAAAAGAAGAAGTTTAAAATGGCACGTTGAACAAAAACGTGATGACGCTGCAATGTTTCATAAAAAAATTATTCGCAAGGTGCAAAAGAAATTTGATTTAAGTAATTATCAATTGCTTTGGATTGCTTTTGCTAAAGGTATAGTTATTGGATTAATTATTCTATAGGTATTCACCATGGGACTAATAACAATGTTTATTATTGGCCATATGGAAATTGGTGGTGGATATTGCCGCACTGACTTGATGGTTGATACTCGTCCAATCGTTATGGAATATCCTTGTGAATACTATCCCGAATTACTTGCTGTTGATTTAAAACTTAAGGAGAACAAAAATGCAGAAACTTATTAATGTTATTGCCCTGTTATCAGGACTCACATCAGCAGCAGTTATCGGTGGAGGAACTTACCTCTACCTGAATAAGGATGCGATGATTGAGCGTGTAAAGCAAGAGGCAATCGAAGAAGTTACTAAAACAGTAACTGGAACCGTAACAGATAAACTTCCTGGTATGGTTAATAGTTCTATGCCTAAACTTCCAACTAAGACTGGACCTGTTTTGGATTTTGAGGCAGGATTTACTGGAAAATCTTTGCCTGTTAAATAGTATTAAACGAGAATTATTATGGCTACATCGAGGAGAAAGAGTAGAGATAATGAGGAAAAGTTTTTTCTCTATATTTTCTTTTATCACTTGTATTCTGGATTTTTAAACTTGTTTAAAGACGATGACTGATGCCAGAAATTCGTGAGATACAGATACGGGAGTTAAGTATTCCATCAACTCCTGACTGGTTAATGTCACCAACTCAATCAGTACCAGTCGCTCCAGCAGTAACAATCAATATTGGAACTCCTATCGTAAACTTGCCTGGTTGCGTAGAAGCACACCTCGATGGTGGACCGCAACTAACAAAGGACGATGAAAACGGTGTAATGACTTATTGTGATGGTACTATACCATCATTTAATCCTATTGAGTATAATGAAGAACAGATGCTTTATACTCAGAAGGCAGGTATAGATACCAGACAACCGCAACAAAAAACTCCCGAAACACCAGAGTTACCGATACCTAAAACTCCTCCTGCTACCGCTTCCGTTCAGAAGGTACAATGTCCTACAGAAGCTCAAGAAGCAACAGAACCTGTCGGTACTTATCTTGAAGGTTTTAGAAAGAAAGTAACTGGATACAAACTTGTAGATAATCAGTGCATTCAGATTACTGAAAAAGTTCCAATTCCACAACAGATCATTGCAGGTCTTCCTGCTGCTGGGACAGTTGTTACTACTTCAAGTATTGCTGTAGTTGCTACAGCATCAGCACTTATGGCCAAACCTTTGGCAGATGTTCTACTAAAGGTAATTAAACCAACGGTAAAGAAAGTGATGAAGAAGATTGCCGCTATCAGGGGGAAGTCTGTTCCCGTCCTGTCCGTAAGGGAGCGCCAAGATCTTCAGCGCGAGAGGACGCAGGCGATTCGAGCATTGAAGTCTGTCTTGAAACCGAAGGGATAGAATGAACATGTGGAGGGATTACTCCACCAGGATTGGTAACAATCACATCCGCACACACTTTATAATATGGTGACTTGGGGTGGAAATAGATACCCTGCTTCTTCAACTCGCCACAATTCTTGAGACGGGCAATTTCGAAGTCTAGTCTCTTATTGGCTATCTGTTGTTGTTGCAACTCTATTTGAGTTGCTGCTGCTTGTTTGCATTGGTCTTGAAGTTTCTTGTCTTGTGGGATGCTCCAGGTAGCACTCACACCTACAGAGAGGTTATAGTTATCCTTCTGTCCAGTTCTAGTAGGTACAGTGTAAAGAATATTACCAGGGTTGTCTAGAGACCCATCATCATTAAGGTCACGCATGTCATATACTGGGTCATTATAATAAGGTTCGTAGGGTTTCTGCATCGAACCAGCACCAGTAACAAAGGGGGTAATGTTCAGAGTTGGTCCTTGACATTGGATTCCACCACCATATGTGTTGGTAATGTATGGTCCTTGGAGGACTTGGATGGCTTGGTTGGTGACACTACCAGAGGAATTAGCAACAGGAGCAGCAGTGGCGCTAACGCCGCCAACAGTCTCTGCAAGAACTCTTTGTGTGGGTAGGACGGAAGCAAAACTTAAGATTACTGCGTAAAGATACTTGTAGTGTCTGTGACCGATTTTATTTCTGTGGTTCTTTGAATTATTGTTTGATTGCTTAAACCAGGGCCTTGATACGTTTCTGTGAACTGAAACGCTGCTCCTGGTGTCGTCTGTGTGAATGTTGGTCTGCTTGTTACTCCAGTCCATGATGAAGTCACTCCTTCGATTGTTACATTATTAGCACCCGTTCCTGGTGATAAGTTACCTGATGCTGTAATACCACTACCTGTTACTGAATATTGATATCCCGTGTTATAGTCTATTGAATTTATAGTTTCCGTAACCGTACTTGTTGTTTCGGTATGGGAAGTCATCGAGCCCTGTGTAAAATTTGGTACTACAGGAACTGCCCGTGAAATTGACGGGACAAACGCATAGAACAAACCCACA
>Ga0222714_10003921_pt1 | contig 14868 bp, 9 predicted proteins | sample C33_3DmetaG_FD_165048 | JGI IMG/M metagenome (GOLD analysis project Ga0222714, IMG submission 165048) | Estuarine water microbial communities from San Francisco Bay, California, United States - C33_3D | ecosystem: Environmental > Aquatic > Marine > Unclassified | place: USA: California... | reverse complement strand
TAGTTATCCGACAATAAAATCAAAAATGAAATAAAGAATTATTTATTATCTAAATTAGAATATCTTAGTATATCTAATACCTTATCATTAGTCTCCGGTTCTCCTATTGGAAGAGTCCAATAATTATCATAACCTTCTTGAGAATTATATAATATAATATTGTCGCTATCTAAATCAGCCATAACACTATCTTTATCAGTCTCAATTAAAAAGAAATTGGCATCAGATTCATAATAATTAATATTTGATTTAGTTAATGCACGCATCATTCGCTGTCTCTCTAAAGTGATTTTCTTTTTAGTTTCTTGATAATATTGGTCATTTATAACAGTCAATGCCAAATTCTCATTAAATTTATCTAATGGATTTATAACTTGACTATTTCTTATCAAATTCGCTATTTTTTTACTTGTTATTAAATAACATAATTCTAAATTTTCAACTGAATAAAAGTTATTGAATGAACGCATTATAATAATATTACTATTTTTCTTCAATAATTTTATAGGATTAATTGGCTTACTCTGGCTTTTATCTAGTTCTATTGTATTATCAACAAAATCTACATATCTCTCATCTATAACCAATATAACATTATCTGGAATTTTTTTATAAAAAGTTTTCCAATCATAATCATTTTTAATTGTTTGACCACTAACATGATTTGGTGTTCCCAAAAATACTATTTTCGTCTTTGGGTTAAATGATATTACAGAAAAATTAGGTTTTATTTTTTTATTGCTTCCACCAATTAATGGTGTAGATATTATGCTAGCTTTGCTTTCAACAGCACTTAATTCTAAATAACCCCATACAGGAGATGTAGTAATAATTTCACTTCCTTTTGAAATAAATAGATCAGTTATTTTTTTTGTAGCATCATATTCATTTTTAAAAAACACAATCTGTTCTTTATCTACACCATACTTTTTAGCAATAACATTATCCAAAATTAAGTCATACTTACCTAACGTATTAAATTTATTAAAATTCTTAGAACCTTTATTAAGGAATTTTTTAACTTTTGGCGAAGGATCAAATGGATTTTGTTTTGTAAGTGATGTATATTCTCCCTCTTTATCTCGCGGTATTGTTTTAGTGTAAAATATATTATTATATACTTCAGAATCTGCTATTAATTTATTCGGGGATACTATAGGCATTAATTCTTTATTTTTTGAGAAGTTTTTTGTAGATATAACTTTACCAGATATTTCAATTATTGGAGTTCTACAAACATAATCAATTACAGGAAGTATTTTTTTAGGGGAAGTAAAAAATGTATCGTCTACCATTTTTTGTAAAGGAGAATTAGAAACTTTAATACCTAATATACGAGTATTTCCAAGATTTAAATCTTCGTCAACTCTAACACAAGTTATTGCAATATTATAGTCATACATTTCATCAGAATAAACATTTGAAAAGTTTTCAATCATATTTTCAGTTACTATTTTATCGGGATTTAAATAATTATTTCTTTTATTCTTGGATTTATAGGTTGAAAAAAGTATAATTCTACCATTAATTTTCTTAGAATACATAGCATAACCTATTTTTTGCGATAAAAGTATAGTTGCTTTAATATTAAGGTCTAATTCTCTTTTCCAATCATTTACAGGTTTTGTTGAAATATATGCTGACCCTTTATTTAAAATAGCACAATTAAAGAATATTGTTGGACACCCTATTTCACGTTTTACTTTTTCATATAACTTATCTACACTTTTATCTATTGTTAAATCAAATTTAGCATAATAAATTGGTTTAGTAAAAACTTCTAATTCATCTTTTAATCTTTTTAATGATTCCTCATTTTTACCAGTTATAAATATAGGGCATTTATATTTAACAACATATTTAGAAATTGTATAGCCTATTCCACTTGTCGCACCAGTTATAAGAATTTTTTCATTATTCATTTTACCTAAAGGAGTTTGTTTTTTTATTAATTCAGTTTCAACTCTTTCTTCAACTTCTCTTTTTTTTTGATTATATTCTTTTATTCCATCTAAATAATTATGAAATTGTTTTAAGTATTCTGTTTGAAAGTGCTCAACCTCGTTTCTTTTTCTATATTGATATATAACTAAAAGTAAAATAGTTAAAATAATACACAAGGCAAATAATTGCTTATCCATTAGTAATAATTAATAAAATAAATTTATTTTTTTTCTGGATTTATTTTATAATAGATGTTTTCACCTTTTGGAGCACCGATTGTTGAAGGATTTGAATCTCTTGATAATGATTTTATTCCTTGTAATGGCGACAAATGTATTGTTGACCAAGAAGGAAAAGTTTTAATAAAAAAAAAATACTTAGCAACAGATGTTGAAGAAGATACCTCAGATGAAGAGGAAGCTGCTGCTACTAATGAAGAAAATATTGAAACAGAAATTGAAAATAATATTGCCACAAGAAATAATGTCATGAATAAAAAAAATAATAAAACTACAACAGCGGTAACTATTGAAGAAGATACCGACGAAGAAGTTACTGAAGCTGAAGAACCCGAACAACCCGACGAAGAAATTAATGAAGCTGAAGAACCAGAAGAACCAGAAGAACCAGAAGAACCCGAAGAAGATGAAGATGAAGATGATGATGTTGATGAGACTGAAGTTACAGAACAATTTTTCGGAGGTAATATTGAACATTTTTCAAACCAAGAAGTAAAAGAAAAGGCAACATCAATGAGCACATTATTAAAGGTAGTAATGGTAACATGCCTTTTTTATGTTTTAGCACATAAAGATGCCAAGAAATATTTGATGAAAAATGTATTCAAAACTATTAAACCAGAAAACTATTTATATTTAGCAATGGTTATCTTCTTTGTAGTATTCTATGTTATTAGTATATTTTTGTAATTTTTTTATTTAAGTTTTTTGGTTTTTTATTTGATTTATCGTTTTAACAAAAAAAAATATAGAACATATATTTAAGTATGTCAAATAATGAAACATTAGAAGATGTAAAAATAGAGCAATATAAAAGCGAGTCAAAACAGTATAGAATTAAGTCATATGTAATGTTTTCAATTATACTTGCTATAATATTTCTTGTATTATTATTCCTTGGAAGTTTTGGAAATGACGCATTCGGTCTAGTTGTATTTTTAATAATATTTATGATTCCAGTATTAATACTTTTTAGAAATAAACTTCCTAGTATTACACCCGAATTTATAAAAGATAGTTTATATGAAATTGATGATTCAAAAGATGATACTCAACCAGTTTATAATATAAGTAGAAGAACTAATCAAATAGCAAACTTATTTGGTTTTGTAGTATTAATTATTGGAGCTATTGTATTAATAACAAATTATAGGAAAGAAATTGAAGATCCAATGTGTTTTTATAAGATAATGGGTTCAATGGTATGTTTAATATTTGCGGCATTACTTTTATCAAATGTAACTGGTGAAGAATTAACAATATAAATATAGCTAAAACTAATTATCTATTTTATTTATTTTTATTTATTTAAAGAAATGATATAAAACAAATATTATAAAATGAGTGATAATTTAACATTAGAAATCAAGACAGTTCAATCTGCCGCATTTAGAGTTTTAACCGAAGCACTTAAAGAAATTTTAACAGATGCTAATTTCGAGATTGATTCCACCAGTATTAAGGTAATGGCTATGGATTCATCACATACTGTATTAGTTCACCTTAAATTAAATGCCGACAACTTTGAACATTATTATTGCGAATCTAAAAAGATTCTAGGTATTAATATGCTCAACTTTTTTAAACTCATTAAAACAATGGGAAATTCAGACACATTAAGTCTTTATTTGGAAAGGGATAACGAAAGTGTATTAGGTATTCGTATTGAAAATAGTGAAAAGAACACTACAACAAACTATACTCTTAACTTAATGGACCTTCACGAAGAAAATATTCAAATTCCACCAGCAGTATTTGACTCGGTGATTACAATGCCATCTGTTGATTTCCAGAAGATTTGCCGAGATATGCATAATCTAGCAGATAATCTTGAAATTAAGAGCACCGAAAATCAGCTTATCTTTAGCTGTAAAGGACATTTTGCTAGCCAAGAAACAAGTATTGGAGAAACAAATTCAGGTCTTTCTTTTGTAAAGAATGAAAATCCAGATGAAATTGTCCAGGGTATTTTTGCCTTGAAGCATTTAGTTCTTTTCAGCAAATGCACAAATCTTTGTAATTCAATTGAACTATTTTTAAAGAATGACTATCCACTTATTTTGAAATATTCAGTCGCATCATTGGGCGATATCAAGCTTTGTCTTGCTCCAAAGTGTGAATAAATTTATAATATTTTATTATATTTTATGAATATTTTATGCCATTTTTATGTTAACTTTTAATTTATTTTTATTTAATTTAATAATTATTAATAATTATAATATATTATAATGGTTTTAACTTTAATTCATATTGGAAAATGTGGTGGAAGCTCATTAAGGACTGAATTATATAAAAAAAATATTAAATTTAATTGTTTTCATACCCAAAAGGTCGCATATGATAAAAATGCAAATTATGTTATTATTATAAGAAATCCTATTCAAAGATTTATTTCGGCATTTAATTGGAGACATAAGCTTGTTTGTAAAGATAAATCCAACCAAAATAGATTTATGAACGAATATAATTTACTAAATAAATATAATAATGTTGATAACTTATGCAATGAATTAAAGACAAATAAAAATATATTTAATCAGCATACATTAAGTGGTAATTATATCCATCATTTAAGAGAAGATATTTATTATTATTTAGATGATATAATTGATAAATGTTTACCATCACAAATTAAATGTGTTATACTTATTGAAACAATGAATGAAGATTTAAAAGAATATTTTGATATAGATTTATCAATTCACGAAAAAAATAATAGTCAATATAGTAAAATTATATCAGATGAAAACTATAAAATTTTAAAGGATTATTTAAAAAGAGATTATGAAATTATAGATAAAATGTATCAAAAAGGTTGGATAGATGAATTTAAATATAATATACTAAAAAAATAATAATATAAAATATAAAACATATTTTTAATTTGATTTTTGTCGTTTTCAAAAGATTGTTATAAAATGTTAAAAGATTTATTTATGTTGTTTATAAATACAACTTTCAAAAGGTATATCCATTTTTTTATTTATTAATGCCTTATCATTTTTTGATTTATCACAATTCCAAATTTTAATAATACAGAATGTTTTCTTTGGACTAATAGATAATCCATTTATTAATTTTTCCTTTTTAGTAATATTCTCTCCAATTAGAAATATAGATAGCTCAGTCCAATATTTTTTTATATCTCCCTTACTAATTTTAAAAGACCAACAACCACCATTTACATTTTTAGGGTCTTCCCAAAGTGGTAAAATTCCTTTTCTCATAATAAATAACATACTATTTTCAATAATATTATTTTTCATAAATTCATATGTATTCCAGAAATCACGAATTGTCTTCATAGTCGATACAATTTTATAACTTGAAATATCCCAATTTAAATCATTTGGGTCATGATACCACAAAATCCAAGTATCGTTAAGAAGCTTATCATCACTTCCAATATTAGTCATATTTTCAATGTCACTTGTGTCATCCGAAGCCGCCGCTCCCGAAACACCTTCTTCTGTTATATTTATACTAGTATTAGTAGATTCTTTGTTACTTTGAGTATTAGACATTTTGAATTACTTTATTATGATATGTATAATGTTTTAAATCAATTTTTAAATATTAATATTTATACGTTAAAATAATATAATAATCATAAAATCAAAAGTCAAACCTATATTAAAAATAATATAAATAGAAATATAGAAAAAAATCTAGAAATAAAGAAAAGTTTAGTTATTTAAAAATTCAATAAAATTAAAACACTATTTCAAGTTCAGAACCTTCTTTTACTTCACAGGTATCTAATATTATAGTCCATTTTAATGTATAATTTTCTAAACTATAATCGTCTGCTGGAACCAAAATGTTTTTACTTTTATTTATATAATTAAATAAATATACCCATAATTTTTTAGTATCAGGCTCATTATCTAATTTTAAAACCTTATCTTCTATTACAATACTTGATAATAGTTGTGTTATATCATATTCTCTAAATGTATAAACATTATTTTTATCAATAATATTCAGAGATGCAGCAATAATAGGTGGAGACCAATTAAAGTTTGATATAAGATTCATATGGTTTTTAAAGAATTTTTCAACTAATTCCTCTTCATAATTTTCACTATTTATACCTAATTTTATAGGATTCACTAATTCAATTATGTTTTTTACTTCATTTCTTTCAGATACTTCATTTTCAAATACTTCATTTTCAGTATTTTCATTTTCAGATACTTCATTTTCAGTATTTTCATTTTCCAAATCTACATTAGAAATTTTATAAAAATTATAAAACAATTTACTCTTGGGTTTCTTTCCTTTCTCGGCTTCCTCATATACTATATAATCGCGGGTAATAATAAAAGGAAAGTTTTGGTCTTTGATATTTATTAATGATGACTTTAAACTACAACATTCTAAAAGAGACTCATTATCAGGATATAAAAACTTAGTATCTTCTGATTTACCATATTTAGTCAATAACTCATCTAAATATGTATAATACCTTAACAACTCAAATGTAATTTTATGTTTATTTTTATATAAAAAATATACAGATAAACAAGCACCTACACTTAATATATATACCATTAAGATTATTAAATAAATAAATAAAACTCTTTATTTTTAAGTATTAAATAAAAAAGAAACAAGTTTATAGTTTATTGTAAAAATATGCTTATTAATCAGTATGTGTATTTAGAAATTATTAAAAATATTAAAAATATTAATGATAACATTATTGAAGTAGTTTTGTTGCTAAGTCAACATCTATAATAATAGGTTTATCATTTATCTTTGTTTTAATAGTATCACAATTAGTTAATAACCCATTTGACAATTTTAAAAGATTAATTCTAGAAACAATATCCTTTATTTTTCTTTTTAATTCTCTAACGCCTTGTTCTTCAGAAAATTTAGATATAATAAAATGTAAACATTCGGGTGTAAATTCTAAATCAAATATATCAAATTCTCTCAATGTATTTTTTATTAAAAACTGTTTTGATATTGTTAATTTTTCTTCAATATTAAATCCATCTAAGCGAATAATATTTAATCTATCTCTTAATATAGGATTTATTTGGTCTAAATTATTAAAACTAAACACAAATATAATCCTTGATAAATCTATATCTATACCAGTATAGTATTTATCTTGAAATCTATAATTCTGTGATTCATCAGTTAAATGGATTAAGAGATTTGTTATTTCCTCGCCTTTAGCGGTTTTACTTATTTTATCTAATTCATCAAAATAAATAATAGGATTCATACATTTAGATTTAATTAAACATTCTACAATTTTACCATATCTTGAACCTTCATATGTATAACTATGACCATCTAAAAAGCTTGAATCACTAGCACCCCCGAGTGTTATAAAATTAAATGGTCTTTTTAATACTTTTGAAAGTCCGTCTTTAATTATAGTAGTTTTACCTATTCCCATAGGACCATAAATACCAAATACATTTCCTATTGATTTAGGTGCTGTTAAGTATTGACCTAAAATTTCTAAAATATGAATTTTAACCTTTTCATGACCAAATATAATAGAATCAAGTGTTTTTTTTGATTTAAGTATATATTCAGCAGTGTTTTCAATTTCTAAATCCTTGTATTTATTAAAAGGTATGCTTAAAATACCGTTTATATATTCTTGTAATTTATAATATTCTGTAGAACTCTTATCTAAAATTTTACTTTCCTTATATTTTTTAATTAATTCTATTTTAGAATCTAAAGGTAGTTTACAATCAAGAATCCTAAATATTATAGGTTTAGTTTCTATTGAAGATTTATTTATTGTTTTTTTAAATTCATTTATTTTGTTTTTTTGTTCACTAGGTAATCTAGAAAAATATTTTTTATCATCTTCTGAAAATAAAAAAAATTTTGATAGTTGTTTAAAATCAACATCGATTTTTTGATTTACTGCATCTATATATGGACAATATTCTGGGTCTTCCTCGGAATTATATTCATCCTCAAAAAAAGTTGTATTACCTTTATTTTTCAAATAATAATTATATTCAATTGTTATATTTTGTCTGGTGTGTATATGTGTTTTTTTATCATTATCATTATCATTATCATTATCATTATCATTATCATTATCATTATCATTATCATTATCATTATCATTATCATTATCATTATCATTATCATTATCTTTATCATTATCATTATCTTTATCATTATCATTATCTTTATCTTTATCATTATCATTATCATTATCATTATCATAAATGTCATTTGATGCTTGTTCATCTACCTCTTCTAGGTCAGGTATACTATTTAATCTTAGATATTTTTTTTGAACCTGACGTTTTATTTGAATCGGGTCTTTAATAGGAGATACAGGGAAACTTTGGTCTTTAATAAGACCTTTTAATTCATTTCTTAAAAGCTCAATATCCTCTTCACTACTATGTAAATCTATGTAATCTTTTTTATTATAATCATCATCATCATCATCTGATGTAAATTCAGAAGAACTTATTGAAGCATTTAGGCTATTTAAACTATTTAATAGTGACGGATAATGACTAATAGTCTTATTGTTTCTAAGTCGCATTAATATAGATATTTAAATATTAAATTTAAAATAATTTAACATAGAAATTATAAAGTAAACAATTCAAAACATATTAAGAAATCATTTTTATTATGTATGCTCTATAAACATCGCATTTTGGTTTTATAATATTTTTCCAAATTTCTTTTTCTTCTTCTAAAAAATTAGTTACAAATCTATAATTAATATTAGATTCAAATCTCCAAATAAAATCTTTAATAGTTTGTTCTGTTATATTATATTTTTCTAGGTCATATTCATCAATTCTTGAATATACCTTTTCAATCATTTTAGGAAAACAATGGAAATCAATAGCAGCTTTTATAATTTTTGTTTTTTCATTTAAAAGATCAGTGTCAATAAATTCTAATGAAAGTTCACTCCTATTTATATCTATATTTTTATTTAAAATATCATAAATATATCTATTCATTAAGTTAATTTCTCCTTTAAACCCACCATACTGAATTCTTAAATAAAGTGATAAGCAATAAACATTTTTTATTACATCTAATGAAATATTATAGATAGTATTGTCTTGGATATTACTATTGCTATCACTACCACTATCATCTTTAGGAATATATATTTTATCAATATTACAAAGAAGACCTACATAAGAATAAATAAATCTAACATCTGAATAGGTGAGATTAAACTCTTTATTATTCGCTAAAACAACATAATACCAAACTAGTGTTGGATAATATTTATTCAACAATACATCTTCAAATGATATAATTGTTAATCTTCTTAGTAACTCTATTTCCATATTATCTTTAATCATTGTTATACAAGTAGATTGTGCAATACTTTTTTTATTTCTTCTTATAGCTTTTTGAAGGTTTGATTTTAAAAGTGATACATTTTTTTTATCGACATTTTTTCTTATTGGGTATATTTTTTCATTAATTATTTTTTCACCTTTCTCAATACAAATATTAATACCTTGTTTTAGTTTTGTCAATACTAAAGTATTATTCGGCAATTTATCACTTAAATATATATTTTTTGTCGAATAATCTAGAATGTAATTATATAATACTTCTTCTATTTTTCTAAATGTAATACTTATACGAGGCATATTAAATGATTTCAAAGATTTAATACAGTGTTCATACCTATCTTGACATCCTGGCTTCATTATAAATAAATCACCATCATGTAGATTAAATGTAAAAACTTCCTTTGTATTTTTATCTCTTAGACAGAATTGTCTAGTGCCTCCAATACTTACACTATAAATAGGGGACCGCAATGCTTCTCTATCAGAATGCCAATTTATTTTTGAATTTTCGTCGTGATAATAATGAATAAGACCATAATTTATTTCATCATTAGGATATGTTTCAAGAATTTTAGTTTTAATTGTATTTACTATAGGAATCCAGTTATATTTCGGTATATTAGTATAAAGGCTAAAATTTTCAATATAATTTTCATCAACACATACCGCACTCTTTCTTCCTGAATTAGATGCCAATTTATTTCTTATTTCAGAATTAATATTTTTAAATAGATTATTTTGAATAAATCCGGTATGTAATTCGAAATAATCATATTCTTTCGATATAGATCTTTCTACATTAAAGAAATTAGTAATCATTCTATAAACGTGTTGTTATTTCACAATAATTATAATAATAACAATAATATTAAACACATCTTCAATTTTAATAATAATAACTATGAATTACTTAAAGAAGCATCGTATTCTTTTTTTCTAGAATTCAAGAATAATATATAAATAATTTTATTGAGACAATTTATAAAAAAAAATTGAAATTAATCAACTTAAAAAAATATGTATAATATATAAAAATGTCTCTATACAAAGAACTCGATCATACAGACAAAGTCCGTGAAATCACTGGCGTTCAGTTTAGTGTAATGAGTCCGGAGGAAACCAAGAACCGCTCCGTAGTTCACGTTACACAAACAATACTTTATGATTCTAATGGTGAGCCTGTAATTGGCGGGTTGTTTGACCCAAGAATGGGTGTTTTGGACCACGGAAAAGTTTGTCCAACTGATAACCTAGATAATAGATTTTGTCCAGGATACTTTGGTCATATTGAACTAGCCAGACCAGTATTCCATGTTCAATTTATTCCAATTATTTTGAAAATTCTTAAGTGTGTTTGTATTAGATGCTCAAAGCTTCTTATTGATAAAAATAGTGTAGAAATTATGGAACTTATTAAATCATGTAAAGGAAAGAAACTATTTTCAGAAATTGTAGAGCGTTGTTCAAAGCAAAAGATTTGTGGTGTTGAATCCGAAGATGGTTGTGGTGCTATCCAACCATCTAAGTATTTCAAAAGACCAGCTGAATTGTCAAAAATTTATGCTGAATGGAAAGATAAATCTTTGGAGGGTTTAGAATCAGAAAAAACCCAGCTACTTACTGCCGAGTTTATCCAGAAGATTTTCAGACGTATTAGTGATGAAGACTGTGAAGTAATGGGTCTTTCTCCAAAATGGTGTAGGCCAAATTGGTTGATTTGCTCTGTTCTTCCTGTTCCACCACCTTCAGTTCGTCCATCTGTTAAGCAGGCGAATGGTCAGCGTAGTGAAGATGATATAACACATAAGTTAATTGATATCATCAAAACAAATTCACATCTCAAGAAAAAGATTGACAATGAAAAATCACTAGAAAATACAGTAGATGAATGGACACAAGTTCTTCAATATCATGTTGCAACTCTTGTAGATAATGAACTACCAAATGTAAATCCATCCACACATCGCTCTGGACGTGCCCTTAAAACTCTTAGACAACGTCTCAAGGGTAAAGAAGGACGTATTAGAGGAAATCTTATGGGTAAGCGTGTTAACTTCTCAGCCAGAAGTGTTATTACACCAGACCCAAATATTAAGATTGATGAGTTGGGTGTTCCAATGAAAATTGCTCTCAATTTGACTTTCCCAGATATTGTAACAAAGTATAACAAGAAACAGCTTATTAAATATGTTAGAAATGGTCCCTTCAAATATCCAGGAGCAAAAAGTATTAAGAGAAAAGTTGATGGTAAATCTATTGCTCTTCAATATGTGGATACAAGTTCCATTCAGCTCCAAGAAGGCGATGTTGTCAATCGTCATCTAATCAACGGAGACTATGTTCTTTTTAATCGTCAGCCATCTCTTCACAAAATGAGTATGATGGGTCATAAGGTTCGTGTGATGGAACACAATACATTTCGTCTTAATGTAAGTGTCACCAAGCCTTATAATGCTGATTTTGATGGTGATGAAATGAATATGCACGTTCCACAATCACTTCAGACTGTAGCAGAACTTAAGTATCTCGCATCAGTTCCACTACAGATTATTTCACCAAGAGAACATAAACCCGTTATTAGTCTTGTCCAAGATTCACTCCTTGGATTAAATAGAATTACAAATGATGGTGTATACCTTAATCGGGATGAGATGATGAATATCCTTGTCTATCTTGATAGCTTTGATGGCGAGCTTCCTGAACCAGAACTTAAGGAACCTTATAAATTGTGGAGTGGGAGACAACTTGTATCTTTCGCCCTTCCAAAGGGATTGAATATTAGTATGAAAAATGACTCTCACGATGATACCAATGAAGATAGATTGAATCATGTTATTATTAGTGATGGAAATCTTGTTCAGGGTCGCATTGATTCCAAAATTATGAATTCAGGTTCGAAGGGTTTGATTCATATAGTATATAATGATTTTGGAATTGAAGCATGCCAAAGTCTTCTCGATGATTTACAGAATATTATTACAAGATATCTAGTTATTACAGGGTTTAGTGTAGGGATTGGAGACCTTGTAGCCGATTCAAAAACAAATGATAAAATTAAGAGCACAATTATTAAGACTAAGAAGCAAGTTAGTAAATTGACACAGCAAGTTCATCAGCAAATTTTCGAAAATGTAGCATCAGAAACACTAAATGATGAATTCGAAAAGAAGGTTAACAATCTTCTTAACGTTGCTATTAAGGAAGCTGGTAAAATTGGTCTCAAAAGTTTAGATAAAACAAATCGTATGGTTAATATGGTCTCTGCTGGGTCTAAGGGTAAAACTATTAATATTGCTCAGATGATTGCTTGTCTTGGTCAGCAGAATGTTGATGGTAAGAGAATTCCAAACGCATATAATTTTAGAAGTCTTCCACATTTCAGAAAGTATGATGTAAGTCCAGAAAGTAAAGGATTTGTCGAGTCTTCCTTTATCGGAGGTCTTAAGCCCCAAGAATTTTTCTTCCACGCTATGGGTGGTAGAGAAGGTCTTATTGACACAGCTGTAAAAACATCAGAAACAGGTTATATCCAGAGAAAGTTGATTAAGGCTATGGAAGACTGTAAGGTTGTATATGATTTATCAGTAAGAAATGCTAATGGAACAATTATTCAGTTTAAGTATGGTGATGATGGTATGGACTATAATAAGATTGAGACACAACATAGTGACCTACTTTCTAGCCCATTTGATAAAATACAAGCAAGACATCAGTTTAGTGTAAATGAAGATTGGGATAGCTTTTTGAATGCATCTGCTCTTCGTGAAATGAAGAAAAATAGAAAATTTATGAAAGTTTTGGATGATTACTTTGGAAAGATTATAGAAAATCTTCATTTCTTGAGAGGATATGTATTTAAGGATAAACCTTTGAGCACTATTAAATTCCCAGTAAATATTTATCGTCTTATTAAGAGGGTTAAGGAACAATTTGCTATTAATTCAACTATTGTATCAAATTTGAATCCACTTTACATTGTGTCTCGTGTAAATGAGCTTATTAAAGACCTAAACAAAGATGGGTTTGGTAATACGATGTTCAATATTATTCTATTGGAGAATCTATCACCTAAAATTATTACAAAGTTTGAGCGTCTTAGTAAGACTGCGTTTGATTATATTATTGAATCAATTAAAATGGAATATAACAAGAGTTTTGTTGAGGTTAGTGAAATGGTTGGTCCTATTGCGGCACAGAGTATTGGTGAACCAGCAACACAAATGACTTTGAATACTTTCCATTTTGCTGGTGTATCTTCAAAGTCGAATGTTACTCGTGGTGTGCCACGTCTCAAGGAGTTGCTTCATATTTCTAAGTCTATCAAATCACCCTCAACAACAATTTATATTGATGATACTTGTAAATACGATAAGGCAAAGGCTAATAGTGTCTTGAACAAGATAGAACTTACAAGTCTCAAGGATTTGGTGAAGTCTATTAATATCTACTTTGACCCCGATGAAGCTAATACAAATGTAAAGGATGATAAGGAAATTCTTGAAATTTATAGAATTTTTGAGAAGGTAGACCCTTGTTTGAGCGAAGATGGTGAGGGATGTAGATGGATTATTCGCTTTGAGTTCGACAAACAGGATATGATTAATAAGAATATTACTATGGAAGATATTTACCATAAGATTAATATGTATTATGGAAGTGATATTAGATGTGTATATAGTGATGATAATTCAGACAAGCTTATTTTCAGAATTCGTGTTATGAAATTCAAAAAGAATGACAATGAAAAAATGAATGATTTGAACATATTGAAGCAAATTTCACAAAATATTCGCGAGAAGGTTATTGTAAAGGGTATTGTTGGAATTACAAATGTTTCAATGTATAAAAATAAGAATAACTATGAAGTTGTAGGTAATAACTATGAAAACAAAGAAGAATGGATATTGAATACATCTGGAATCAACCTTCTTGAAATTTGGAATAGCTCTAATGTAGATTACACTAAAACACATTCAAATGATATTTATGAAATGTATGAAATGCTTGGTATTGAAGCCGCAAGAATTGTTTTGTTGAATGAAATCAGAGACGTAATTGAGTCAAGTGGTAACTATGTTAACTATAGACATCTTTCACTTCTTTGCGACATTATGACAAACAAAGGTTCACTTATGTCTATTGACCGTTTTGGAATCAATAGAGGAAATATTGGTCCTCTTGCTAAATGTTCTTTTGAAGAAACCACTGACCAATTGTTTAAGGCATCTATCTTCGGAGAAATTGACATGCTCAATGGTGTTTCATCAAATATTATGATGGGACAAATTCCTCCTTGTGGAACAGGTGATAGTGAAATTGTAATTGATGAAAGTAAGTTATTGGACATTTAT
>Ga0222714_10003920_pt1 | contig 14868 bp, 17 predicted proteins | sample C33_3DmetaG_FD_165048 | JGI IMG/M metagenome (GOLD analysis project Ga0222714, IMG submission 165048) | Estuarine water microbial communities from San Francisco Bay, California, United States - C33_3D | ecosystem: Environmental > Aquatic > Marine > Unclassified | place: USA: California... | reverse complement strand
AATCTCGCTATTTTTGCAGCCCGATTGGCCCGTTCGTCTATCGGCTAGGACACGTCCCTTTCACGGATGAAAGAGGGGTTCGATTCCCCTACGGGCTACAAAAAAATAAATCGCGGGATGGAGCAGTGGTAGCTCGTCGGGCTCATAACCCGAAGGTCACAGGTTCGAGTCCTGTTCCCGCTACAAAGTAAAACCCGAGTCGAAAGACTCGGGTTTTTTCGTTTCTGGCGCGGCGCGTGCTCGCATGCGCATAGCGCCAGAAACGAAACAACCGGCCGCGCAGCGGCCGGGTTTTGCTTTGTTCAGCCCTCCCTTGAGGTCCGGCGAGCTCGAAGAAGCGAGCCAGTCCTGTTCCCGCTACTAAGCAAAAAAGCCTGAGACATTGTCTCAGGCTTTTTTTATGGCTGCACGTGCGCTTGCGCAGATGTGCAGGCCATAAAAAAGCCCCCGAGCGCTTCGCGCTCGAAGGCTTTCTTGCTGTGTTCAGCCCTCCCCTTAGGTCCGGCGAGCTTCCAAGAAGCGAGCCAATCCTGTTCCCCCAAAAACCTCCACTCCCCTAAATTGTTAGCCTTAGGTGAAAGCCTCAAAACGGGTTCCCTTGAATGAAATCGAGACAGATCGGGTCATTGAAATGGCTTGGGAAGATCGCACCCCCTTTGAGGCCATCGAAGCTCAGTTTCAGATCAGCGAAGCCCAGGTGATCGCCTTGATGCGCAGCCAGCTCAAGCGCTCAAGTTTCAACCTGTGGCGAAAACGCGTGAACCAAGGCATATCCCAAAAACACGCGGCATTGCGTTCTGATGAAATCAGCCGTTTCAAGTGCAGCCGCCAACGGGTCATTAGCAACAACAAAATCAGCAAGCGCTAAATAAAAAACCCGGACCTTGTGGGCCCGGGCTCTATGCAAATCAAATGCTGATTAGCCTTTGACCATTTGAACGTCAATGTTCAAACGCACGTCTTCGCTAACCAATACTCCACCCGCTTCCAAAGGAGCGTTCCAAGACAACCCCCAGTCTTTGCGGTTGATGGTTCCATTCAAGGTAAATCCAGCCTTGGTGTTGCCCCAAGGGTCTTGGCCAATACCGCCAAATTCTACTTTCAAGGCCACAGACTTGCTCACGCCTTTGATGGTCAAGTCGCCGGTCAATTCGTAATCACTGTCAGAGATTTTTTTCATGCCCTTCGACTGAAAAGTCAATTGGCCGTGGTTCTCAGCGTCGAAGAAATCTGCGCCTTTCAAGTGCCCGTCGCGATCGGTATTGCCGGTCGATATAGAAGCTGCATCGGCATTGAAAGAGAAAGAAGACAATTCGAGGTCGTCGTCTTCCATTTCACCTGTTGCGCTAAATTGTTCGAAACGTCCAGAAACGTTGGTGAACATCATGTGTTTCACTTTGAACCCAATCTCAGAGTGGGTTGGGTCGATGGTCCAAGTTGTTTTTGCCATAATGGGCACAAATCAACAACCCATTCAGGTCACCATGCCTTGACCTAAGATAAGAACTTACTTGCCCGCCACTTCCCGGCGCACCCGACTCAAACTCTCTGGCGTAATGCCTAGGTAGGAGGCGATCATCCACTGGGGAACACGTTGCGTCAGGTCAGGATAAGCTTTGATAAACTCCTCGTAACGCTGACGAGCCGAAGTACCAATCAAGGCGTAGACCCGGCGGTACAATTGAAATATGCGGCGCTGCAAGAGCTGGTCGTGAAAGGCTCTGAATTCCTTGCTCATCTCGCTGGCTTTCAGGAAAAACGACTGATTTAATTGCACCACCCAGGAATCTTCTTGGGCATCGAGAAAGAACTCGGCGGGTTGATTTTGGTTGAAATTGTTTCGGTCTGATATCCACCAATTTTCAGGGGCAAATTGCAAAATGTGCTCCTTGCCTTGATCATCTATGGTGTAAAAACGCAGCAATCCCTGCTCGACGAAATAGATGTATTCGCCTACCGCGCCTTGGGCCAAAATCACCTCGCCTTTTTTGCAAAACTTCAAGGAAACCGAAGGCAACAATGCTTCGACATGATCAGGCGAAACCCCCGCTCGTTGGGTCAAATATTCGCAAAACTTGCGAAACTCGGGGGCCATTTGTTTTGCAGTTTTCACCATTCCCTACGGATGTTTCCTCTACAAATCTCGGTATTCGCAAGGAGCTATTCGAACCCATTCTGTACTTTCGCATAGCATCATTTGATAGTATCATGATTCCTCCATTTCAATTGACCAATCAAATTCTGAAGCTCTCAACAAGCATTGGTGGCCTTATCGGCCACGTGAAGGGCATGCACTACGACCGCCCTTCGCCCATACTGCGCAAACAGAACAACATACGCTCGATTCAAAGCTCCTTGTACATCGAGGGCAACAGTTTGAGCGAGGACCAAATCACCTTCATCCTAAACGGGAAGCGGGTAGTGGGCCCAGCCAAAGACATCCTGGAAGTTGAAAATGCCCTACAAGTGTATGAACATTGGAACCGCTGGGATCCCTTTTCCGAGCGCTCCTTGCTGGAAGCACACGCCATGCTGATGAAGGAATTGGTGCAGAGCCCAGGCCAGTACCGCACACACAGCGTGGGGGTAGTCAAAGGCGAGGAGGTCATTCACATGGCACCACCCGCCAAGTTGGTCCCGCAACTGATGGCCGATTTATTCAAGTACTTGAATGACCCAGAGAACATGACCCTGATCAGCAGCTGCGTCTTTCACTATGAGTTTGAATTCATACATCCCTTTGCCGACGGGAATGGGCGAATGGGCCGACTCTGGCAGACCTTGATTTTGGCTAGCGAGCACCCGGTATTTGGAGCCATACCCCTAGAATCGATCATTGCCCAACGGCAAAAGCTCTATTACGATACGCTGGAAAGTTGCGACAAAAAGGGAGAATCAACCGACTTCATCGTGTTCATGCTCGAAGTGATTGAAACCGCCCTAGAGGAATACATCCAAGAGCAAACCAAAAACAAGAGCCAGGAAGAGCGGGTGCGTTATTTCATGCTGGGCGATCACAAACGCTTTCAGCGCATTGACTACTTGCGCGAATTCCCGGAGCTATCATCGGCGACGGCCAGCCGCGACCTCAAATACGCAGTAGAAAAAGGCCTGATCCAAAAAACAGGCGATAAGCGCCTAACCGAATACCAGATCAAGCGCTAACTCAAACTGGGTCAACCCGCTGTATATTGCCTAAGTAATGCAACCAACCATTGAACTCAACATTGTGGCCATCTTGCTCGCTGTAGCAGGGGCCTTCAGCTTCAACATGATTTACTACAGCATGTTGTTTGGCAAAACCTGGCGCAAGGAATTGGGGTTACCCGAAGACGAGAAACCGTCCAAAAAACAGATGTTCAGCAGCCTCGCGCTCAATATCCTGGGGCTATTTCTCATGGTGTGGGTATTCGACCACAACATTCAAGCTTGGGATGCCCGTTCATGGGGTCACACAGAACCCTTCATGCCCGATGCGGCAGCCGCAGCAATTGGGGCCATTCTGACTTGGCTCGGTTTCTTCGTTCCCCAAGACATGAACAAGGTCATCTTTCACGGCCGCAGCTGGAAGTTGTTCTTCATCGACACCTTCAGCAACTTGTGCAGCTTGCTGATTGCCGCCTACATTTTGGTGTTCGTTTAAGGTCTAAAACCTTAATCCCCCAAAGCCAAATCGACGACTACCGGAAAGTGGTCGGAGGGATAGTGACCGTGCGTGCTCTCAGCGATGATGCCGTGGTTCAAAACGGACCAATCTTGGCTGGCAAACACATAATCGATTCTCCTATCGTGAACCTTTCCGTATTGGAAGGCATTGAAGGTGCCGTGAACAGGATCTGCAGCAGGCGCTCCGGTGTAATGCAAAGGGGCATGGGAGTAAGACTCCTGCATGGCTGAGGCCAAACGTTGAATGGGCTTTTCATCGGGCGTCAAATTCAAATCGCCCATCAATATCAAAGGGTAGCCCGTTTTCGAATAGCTGCGCAATCGATCCAAAATGACCTTGGCGCTCTTGTCTCTAGCCTTCACCCCCATGTGGTCGAAATGGGTATTCACCACACAGATGATGCGACCCGTTCGAAGGTCACGCATCAGAGCCAAGGTAGCAATTCGGGGCAAAGCCGCATCCCAATCCTTGGAAGGTTCATAGGGGTGCCGAGACAACCAAAAGGTTTCGCTGTACACGCAATCAAAGCGGTCGTATCGGTAGAAAATAGCGCAGTGCTCCCCGCGGTTATCGCCTGAATCTCGACCCACACCCACCCAGCCATAGTCAACATGGCTCACCCCTTCCTCATAGGGCAACCCCGCTTGACGGCAGGCCACTCGGTGCAAACTATCGCTGGAAGCTAATCCCTGCAAGTCCATCAATTGGCGATACAAACCCTCTTGGGTGCCGATGAAATCAGGGGCTATGCGCTGAACCTGATCGGCCACTTGAACCATGCGTTCCGGCCAAGCATTGGGGCCATCGCCAAAGGTGAAATAGCGAAGGTTGTAAGTCATGACCCGGTAACTGCCTTCTGCTGCTGGCTCCACACGCATGCGGTAGGTCGAATCTTCCGATACAGGTTGAACCGGACCTTCAACAATGTCGCGCTGAGCCTGGGCGGTCGCCCAAGTCAATAGCATTGCACATATGCCGATGCCTTTCATAGTTTCTAATCAGATGCAACTTTCTGTAGGTACACTTTCTCGAAAAAATCCAGACTCTTTAAGACCTCAACAGACCAGAAATCCCAATCGTGGGCCGCATTAGGAACCCAATTTCCGATGAGGTTTTCAGACGTTCGTCTTGGTAATAATGTGTTGTAAAATGTCTTGCTCTGAGCAAGAGGCACAACCTCATCTTTAAGACCATGAGAGATATAAACAGGACAAGTCAAGCGATCGATTTTGACACACAAGTCAGCCCGGTCCCAGCGATCTTTAAACGACGTATACGGCCCACGAATGTTCGTTTGCAAGGCGTCATGCGGTTCCAATTCAGGTTTAAAATCACCACTCCACACCGCTAAAACAGACACCCATTCCGGATTCATGATGGCTACGGTCGCTGCCCCTCTTCCTCCCGTTGAATAGCCCATAACCCCAACAAAACAATCAGGAGTCAAGTTTATATGCTGTTCGAGCGCAGACCATACACTATTGGAAAACCAAGTTGCAGTCGGGTACAAACGATAATCCTTTCGGGTTTCAGGATAAACAGAATCTGCATATACGCTTTTACCCATGTGTATGAGTAACACATTGTAGCCCAGAAAACGGCTTGAATCCAACAATGAAGAATGTTCCAGGTATTGCTTTGGCGAATGATTCCAACCCGGCAATGCCACGATCAATTTTGAACTAGGCTCTGGTGAAGCGAAATAGTCGAATTGAACTTTTGCTCCATAATCAGTTTCCAATTCAAAAGTGGTATCTGTTTGTCGCATAGCCACATCTTCTTGAGTACTCACATTCTGCATGTTTGTGACTTCAGCATTGCCGCAACCCACCAAAGCCAAAATCAATATCGATGCCCTATTCATAGTCGTAACCAAATTGCCTCAACATATTCTTATTGTTGCGCCAATCGTCGCGCACCTTAACAAAGAGTTCCAAAAAAACCTGCTTCTGGAAAAATTCTTCCAGATCTTTTCTTGCAGCTATCCCCAATTTTTTGATCCCGGCCCCAGCTTTTCCGATGATAATGGGCTTTTGTGACTCGCGCTCCACGATAATTTCAGCCGAAATGCGAATGATTTTCGAGTTTTCTTTGAATGCCAAGGTCAAGACCTCGCTCGAGTAGGGAATCTCCTCGTCGTACAAGCGCAAGATGTTGTTGCGCACGATTTCATTGACAAAGAAACGCTCTGAGCGGTCGGTCATTTGGTCAGTGGGGTAATAGGGAGGGTGCACTGGCAAAGCGGCCGCCACAAGGGCTTCCAGCTCGGCCACACCAAAACCCTCTTGGGCCGACATCGGCAGGTAGCGGTCAGCGGGAAACTCCTCTTTCAAACGCGCCATGGCTGCGTCTAGTTCCTCTTGAGAGCTAACATCAATCTTATTTATACCCACAACTTTGTACGCCCCACTTTTGGCAAAGCGCTCCCGAATCTCAGGATTGAAATCCTTGCCGTGAATATCAATGAGCAACACCAGCACATCGCTGTCAGACATTGATTCGCCCACAAACTTCATCATGCGCTCGTGCATCTGATAACTGGTTTTGCGCAAAATGCCCGGTGTGTCTGAATAGACAATTTGATAATCAGGGCCATTTTTGATGCCTAAAATGCGGTGACGCGTCGTCTGGGCCTTGGGGTTAACAATTGCCAATTTTTCACCCATCAATGCATTGTACAAAGTACTCTTCCCGGCATTAGGCATACCGATGATACTGACAAATCCAGACTTGAATTGGCTGCTACTCATTTCTCCAAAGTTAGCATTATTCCAAACGCTATATGCGCCTAAATCACTTATTCGACCCTCATAGCTTAAGCCTCAATTCAAAAAATTTACCGTACACTAAATGAACAGCAAATGAATGACGCAAAACAAATTTTAATCATCAAAAACACATATATTGGCTGAACCACTTTTCATGAAAACGCCATTTACCCATGTACAATGAGAAAATTGAAGCACTGATTCGAGCCACCTTGGCCGATGGTGAATTGACAGAAAAAGAAAAACAAGTACTCTTCAAAAAGGCAGAAGCCGAAGGTATAGATCTCGATGAGTTTGAAGTCGTATTAGAGTCTCGCCTGTTCGAAAAACAGGAAGAGATGCAAAAAGCCAGAGCGGCTGAGGCATCAAAAGCCGCACCAAAATCTGACAAGCTTGGAGATGTGCGCAAATGCCCCGGATGCGGAGCGATTGCGGAAACCTTTGCCACCAAATGCGCAGATTGCGGAACCGAATTTCGGAATATCGGGTCGAACAAGAACATCATCAAATTCTTTGAGAAACTAGACGAAATAGAATCTCAACGAAAAGAGAGCATTTATACAGAAAAGGAAGGATTTGACTTTGACAATGTAGGTTGTGGATCAATAGTGAAGTGGCTGTTCTTCTGGTGGCTTTTATTGCCCATCGCCATTCTCAAGTTCATCATGGACCGATCAAAACCTGCCCAATGGTCTACAACAGATTCTCGCAAAGAGGATCTCATCATGAATTTTCCGGTTCCCACAGCCAGAGAAGAAATCTTGGAATTTCTCACCTTGGCTTCAAGCCGAATTCATTCCAATACCTATTTCAATTCCTTCAGCGAACAAGCGAAATACAAAGGCGCCTGGAATGCCATATGGATGAAAAAAATTGATCAAATCCATACCAAGGCTGCAATTGCCATGAAAAATGACAAAGAATCGTTTGAAGATGTAAACAGAATAACCAGCGCTGCTCGATCGGTTATAAAGGGCAACAACCAAAAATTGGTTCACATATTCGTTGCTTTCTTAATAGCAATCGCAATCCTATTTGTGTGGGGTTATAACAAGAGTGAAGAGCAAAGAGTAATAGATCAAGGCATTGATAAACAGGTGGTGGAAGTAGAATCAGTGATTAAAAACAATGACTTTGTAAAAGCCGATAGCCTAATGAATGGCATTGAAGATGCCGACAAAGTATTTGAACTGAAGTGTAAAATAGAATTGGCTAAGGTCAACCTAAAATTGGACGAGATTGACGGGTTCATTGATAAGAAATTGTACACGAAAGCCAAACTAGAATTGGATAAAATATCCTGGACTAAAATCAGCATAAACAGCGGAGAAATGGAGACGGAGAAAGAGTATTTCAACTCCTATATCAATCGCAAAAACTCCACCAATGACAAACTCCCGAAGTACAAACGAATAAAAATAGAAGAAACATTAACAAACGACTAATCAATATGAAAAAAGTAGTAGTATTAAACCGAGTAGAATCCTATTGGGAATCAAAAGGTTGCAAATTGGGATGCAACATTCTTTCCAAAAAAGATTATTTCAAAATTGAGGAAGCGAGGAAGCAGTTCTTTGAGAAAATTCTCAGCGAAAAATTCAATGGAGTTTCCTCTCAAGGGTCTCAATTTGAAGACGAACAAATTTATTCTCATAATTTATTTGTCGAGAATAATCTGACAGATTTATCTGGAAAGCATGGTGTATACCGATTCAATGAAACTGGAAATAACAATGTCTATCAACTCTATTTTGGACCTTTAGTAATAGCCAAAAAGAAAACGGGGTGTGGCTCTTTGACTGGTTGCAATTTGAAAGGTTTGGGGTGCAAAGGTGGATCTGGGTGCAAAGGTGGATCTGGGTGCAAAGGTGGAATTGGGTGTAAGAGCAAAGGAGGAGATAATGCTCAGGAACTCAACTTCTACAATGACGAATTGAACGAAAAGCACGTTTCCAAGTTGAATTCTTATTTTGGATTCCGCAAATCGTTCAATCGTGATGAAGATGATTATGTATACATCAGTGATTTGGGAACAAGGGCTTTGAACGAGTTTGTTAAAGATTGGTATGACGATATCAAAGCCCAATTCGAAAAAGACATGGACGAAATACACGGTAGAGGTTTAACCTTTCAATCTGTAATTGATATGCCTTCTTATGAAAGCATGTATACCAATGCCATGCTATTCAGCAATCACGGCCAATCAAAAATCAAAATGGCCGATTTGGGAACCAAAGTCAATCCATTCAAATTATTCTTGAGTCGCTTTGACTTGTGGTATTTTCCTCTTGTAAAGGGTCTGTTTGCAAAAATTATAGATTTAATATACTTAATCCCGGTAATCGGTTGGATTTTGAAAATGTTATTCGGTAAAAAGGATAAAGATATTAAAGGAACGGATATCATTGAAGAGTCAAACATCAAACGTTTGGCCACCATTTACGAAAATGATTTCAATGCTCAATCAGATGCAGAGGAACAGAACAAGAGAGAGAGAAGTGAATTCGCCGAAGCTTTCCTGAGCAAATTCCCTGTTACTTTAGCGTTCCCAATAAAGCGAACTTTTGGTGACTATATCTTCAGAAAACAGCGTTACACCTTCCATACATTTAGCGCAGACGGCGTAAAAGCATGAAGAAAATAATCGTTGCTTGCATACGATTTTATCAAAAACACTTGACCCAATTCACGCCAGATTGCCTGTACGAACCCAGTTGCTCAGAATATTGCGTTTTGGCTATTGAAAAGTACGGGCTTTCGCGCGGTTGGAAAATGTTCAAGGAGCGATTCAATCGTTGCGACAGAGCGCACATTCACAATTATGGCATGAAAGATTATCCCTAAACAACATGAACGATCACGATTTTTTTCCCGTTGACCGCTTGGTCGAATTCGGTTTGAGTATGGCTGTAGCGCAGCAAATGGTTCAAGGAATGAATGCTGCTGTTACCCAAATGCATGTGCCTGGGGCCATGAACCCCAGCAGCCCACAACCCTCACAACTGTTTTATGCGGTATTAGATGACAAGCAGTCAGGACCCTATTCAGAAACTGAAATTTCCAGGTTAGTCAACGAAAAAACCATTTCAAAAGACACGTTGATGTGGAAACCAGGAATGCCCAATTGGGCCCCCGCTGAAGAAATTCCTGAAATATTGAAATTAGTAGTTTTGATTCCACCGCCTCTGCCCGCTCAGAAATAAAGTAGCATTTTTGCAGGGTGCGAGTATTGTTGATTGCTGCCATGTGCATGACTCAAGTCGTGCAAGCCCAATCGAATTTGGACAGCACCCGTGAGGGCTTCAAGCGCAGCGAATTGGGTCTTTGGTTCAAAAAGCACGACCCCGGCACCCCCTTGATCAAGCTCGCGGCTCGGCTGCACAAAGCTGATGGTGAATCCCTTCGTTTGCCTAGCCCTTCTTATCAGTTGGTCTGGAGAGACGAGTTCGAGTCGTTCGACGATCAGTCCTGGCAGCGAGGCCAACCCTGGGGGCGCTACCACGGGCAGCTGCCTCACCAGTTTTATGGAGACGATGAGGTGCTTGACTCCGGCGGATACTTGCTTCTCCAAAACCGCTTCCACCCCACCGATTTCATTCAAGAGCGCTGGATTCCCGATTCGAGTGCCTCCATTCTCATTGGAGCCGAACCTACGCTCAGACGAGAGGCTGATACGCTGAACATTCCCTGGGGAACCGGCTTGGTGAACACCTTTCACAGCCAATCTTGGACCTACGGTTTCTTTGCCGTTCGCTGCAAAAATCCCTCTGGCCCCGCCACTTGGCCGGCCTTTTGGTTGACCGGTCGCTACAACTGGCCCCCCGAAATTGACATCTTTGAAATGTACGGGCTCAAGAACGGCAAGCGCATTCACCGCCAAACCATGACCCTGCACTTCGGCAAGATCGAAACCCAGACCAAACGGCTGATCATGCGGCACTTTCAGTTGCCCAAAAACACCACCGACAGCTTTCATATTTACGCCTGCGAGTGGACCCCTGATGTAATTCGCTTTTACACCGATGGGCGGCAGGTGGCCCGGGTCAAACTCAACCGCTACATGAAGCAATATTTCCAAGAACCCATGTATTTGATTGTCAACAATGCCGTTGACCACCGATATTTGGACTACTTGGATTCTAACCAAGCGCCCACTTCCTTGGTGGTCGATTGGATTCGAGTCTACCAAGAACCCTAACTTCGCAGCATATGAAAGGCATTATCCTCGCCGGAGGGGCCGGAACCCGCCTCCACCCTTTGACTTTGGCCATGAGTAAACAATTCATGCCGGTCTACGATAAGCCCATGATCTATTACCCCCTATCAACCCTTATGCAGGCTGGCATTCGGGAGGTATTAATCATCAGCACACCTCATGATTTGCCCAACTTCCAAAACCTCTTGGGTGACGGGTCTCAATTGGGAATGCGTTTCGACTACAAAGTGCAACCTAGCCCTGATGGATTGGCACAGGCCTTTGTATTGGGCTCCGATTTCATTGGCAATGATGACGCCTGTTTGATTCTAGGAGACAACATCTTCTTCGGAGATCACATGAAAGAAACCCTCAAAACTTGCGACAACCCAAAGGGTGGCATCGTCTTCGCCTATCATGTGTTTGATCCCGAGCGCTATGGGGTTGTTGAATTCGACAGCAATTTAAAAGCCATCAGCATAGAAGAGAAACCGAAAGAGCCCAAAAGCAATTATGTGGTTCCCGGTTTGTATTTCTACGATAACCGCGTGGTCGACATTGCCAAAAACCTCAAGCCCTCACCCCGCGGCGAATACGAAATCACCGACGTAAACAAATACTACTTGGCCCAAGGGGAACTAGAAGTACGCCTAATGGAAAGAGGAACGGCTTGGTTGGATACCGGAACCCACCAATCGTTGATGCAGGCTGGCCAATACGTACAGGTCATCGAAGATCGACAAGGCTTAAAAATCGGATGCATCGAAGAAATTGCCTGGCGCGAAGGCTTCATTTCAACTGAAGAATTGCTCAAATTAGCCAAGCCGTTGATGAAGAGTGGGTATGGCGAGTACTTGGTCAATCTGACCAAACGCAAGTACTAAGCCGTCAACAAGCGGTTGAATTCCAGCGCTTTTTCGACCCAAAAATCCAGGTCTTCTTCGCTGTCAAAGCCCGCGGCCTCGACAAAGAGGAAACCCCTCATGACCGAACCCGTGAAGTCCATGACTCGACTGCCCTTTTCTCCCAACAATTCTTCGTAAGCCAGTTTGCCGACGCGCACCATCAATCGGTCTTGGCCTGAGACCTTGTCGGTATCCAAACCCACACACATGGCCTCATTGACCATGAAAATCAAGCCACCCATCATTTTCTTTTCGACCAGCCCCACTCGGGTCAGTCGCTGGCGAATTCGGTCGGCTTGGGCTTCTGAATAGGCCATTACACCGCCTCGATCACGTAATAGTTCTTCTTGCCTTTTTGGGCCAGCAAGTAGCGGCCGTGCAAGAGCAGATCAGCGCCCACCGCAGCGTTGGGGTCGGTGAACTTGTTCTTGTTGAAACTAAATCCAGAAGCGGCAATCATCTTGCGGGCCTCGCCCTTACTGGGGAAAATGGGGGTATCAACGGCCAACAAATCCAAAACGGGAACACCTGCCTGAAGAGCCGAAGCTGAAATCTGGTAGGTTTCCAGACCTTGGAAAGCACCCTCCAATGTAGGGGCATCTAAGGCCAGCAAATCGTCGGCGCTTCCGTTGCCAAAGAACACCGTTGTGGCTTTCAAAGCCATGTCCAGCTCGTGCTGCCCGTGAACGCGAACCGTCATTTCTTCGGCCAAGGCCTTTTGCAAACTGCGCAGGTATTCTTGGCCTGTGTGTTCGGCAATCAAGGCCTCGATTTCCGCCCGGGTTTTCAATGAGTAAATTTTGATGAAGCGAACCGCGTCTTCGTCGGCCACGTTCAACCAGAACTGGTAGAAGGCATAGGGAGAGGTGCGCTTGGGGTCCAACCACACGTTGCCACCTTCGCTCTTTCCGAATTTGGTTCCATCGCTCTTGGTGATCAAAGGAGCAGTCAAGGCATAAGCCTCGCCCCCGTGCATGCGGCGAATCAATTCCGTACCGGTGGTGATGTTGCCCCACTGATCGCTTCCGCCCATTTGCAGCTTCACGCCTTCGGTCTTGTAAAGGTGAGCGAAGTCATAACCCTGCACGAGTTGGTAGGAGAATTCAGTGAAGGATAATCCGCCGGCTTCGAGGCGATTTTTCACCGAGTCTTTGCCCATCATGTAGGAGACGGTGATGTGCTTGCCGACGTCGCGAATGAAGTCCAAGAACGACCAGTCTTTGAACCAGTCGTAGTTGTTGACCATCATGGCCGCGTTGTCTGAAGAAGAAAAGTCCAAGAACTTCATCAACTGGGCCTTCTGGCCTTCCAAGTTGCGGTTCAAGGTCTCCAAATCGAGCAAATTGCGCTCGGCGCTCTTGCCGCTGGGATCGCCCACCATACCGGTAGCGCCGCCCACCAAAGCCACGGGAATGTGACCCGCGCGTTGAAAGTGAACCAAAAGGGTAATGGGTACCAAGTTGCCGATGTGCAAGCTGTCGGCCGTGGGGTCAAACCCGATGTAGGCCTTGACGCGCTCAGATTTCAACAAATCATCGGTACCCGGAATCATGTCGTGCATGAGACCGCGCCATTTCAGTTCTTCAACAAAATCAAAAGCAGGGGTAAAGGCCATGGCCTACAAAACTACAATAGCGAAGCCAATATTAACCCTGTGCTTCGCGCTGGGCCAACATGTCGCTCATGTACTGCTTCAAGGCCTCGGCCTCTTCGTCACTCATGCCGCTGGTGGCAAAGCTCACCACCTGAGCCGTTTCCTTGATCATGAAGTTGATTTCAAACTCCAAATAATCAATGCGCTGCAGGTAATTCCAGGGAATGTACAGGAGCTTGGAAAACAAGTGCTGGCGAAACTCGATGCCGTTCTCGTTCACCCGAATGAAGTACTCCCCGCGCAAACGAGACAAGACCACACCCAAGATGGAACCCGCAACCGCCAACCAAATGGCGCCACCCATCCAGCCAAAGAAATCATAGTGGAAGGCAAAGCCCACCATCACAATGATGCCCAACACAATGAAGGCGGGTACCTCTGACTTGGATTTGGGGAATTCGACGTAAAACTCTTTCATCACTCTTTCACCCACCATTTCAATCGCTGGCGGCCGTCAGTCAAGATGTACATACCGGGTTTCAAACCTTCGCTGTGCAAGCGGTAAGCCGCACCAAAGGGTTCCAAATTCAAGGGCATCAATTGACCTGACAAGTTGTAAAGCTGAACATCAGCGGCCTTCATGCCCATCAAAAGGGTCTCGCCATGGTTCTCGATCAAACGAGCCTGCTGACCCTTTCCTACGTAGACCAAACCCGAGCTACCACCGTTGATGGTGATGCTGTAGCCGCGCATGGTGTCAGGCTGTTGAACCGCGAAAAAGCCACCTACTTTGGCGTAAATGGTGATCGGAATCAACACAGGGAACAAACCGCCCTCTGAAGGAGTACCGTTGATGCGCATGCAGCGCAAGCTATCGGGAGGAAACACGCAAGAAGCATCCCAGCACGTGTAGCTCAAGCCCTGGGGCAAACCGATCATGCCTTTCACCTTGAAGGAGTCAATTTTCACGTACTGAGGCTGTCCACCCACCACCACGGTGGTGTCGGGGAAAGCCATCACAGAAATGACCTGGTCATAAGGCATTTGGTAATCGCCATCAGGAAGATTCTTGGGCATGGTACCGGGCGCTTTCAAAGCGGGATCGGGGGTACAATTCTGGGCCTCGGCGCTCGCTGACACCATCAGAGCCAAGGCGAGCAGTGCAACAAATTTGCGTATCATTGTATACAGCGGTTGAATACCCAAAGGTAATGAAAAAGCCCTTGCTCCTCTACACCCTGCTATTGCTTGCAGGACCCTCGCTCTTGAAGGCCCAAGATGCAGATACCGGTTACTTGGATGCCGTTGTCATCAACACCGATCGCGAGGCGGCCAAGCTCAAAGAAACCGTAGTATCGATGAGCATCATCAAGCCCTATTTGGTGCAGAATCGCTTGTCGCGCAACGCAGCTGAGGTACTGACCCAGGCTCCTGGTGTATCGGTGACCGATGGGCAAATCAACATTCGCAATGGCAGCGGATGGAGCTACGGCGTGGGCTCACGAGTCACCGTCACCTACGACGACATACCCCTTTTGAACGGAGATGACGGGGCCGTTCCCTTCGATTACCTGCCCATTGAAAACCTCTCCAGCGTGGAAATCATCAAGTCGGCCGGTTCGGTCTTGTACGGTTCCAGCGCCTTAAACGGCGTGATCAACTTGCGATCAGCACCCTTGCAAAACGGCGAGTACTTCCAAGCTAGTTTGACCGCCGGGCAGTACCAAATTCCCGATCTC
>Ga0222714_10003919_pt1 | contig 14868 bp, 18 predicted proteins | sample C33_3DmetaG_FD_165048 | JGI IMG/M metagenome (GOLD analysis project Ga0222714, IMG submission 165048) | Estuarine water microbial communities from San Francisco Bay, California, United States - C33_3D | ecosystem: Environmental > Aquatic > Marine > Unclassified | place: USA: California... | reverse complement strand
ACTTCCAAGCAAGCGATCTATAACAATTTAAGTGCCTTGGTGGAAAAAGGAATATTGAGAGAGATTAAACCCAAAGGGAGTTCCTCTCTTTATGAAACCAAGGTGGATGATAATCATCACCATTTAATCTGTCGAACCTGCCAGACAGTCATGGATGTGGGATGTAAAAGTCATGCCCCGTGTTTAGAAATTCATCATGATCATGGATATCAAATCGACGAGGCAGAAATAGTATTTTGGGGGACATGTCCTGCGTGTTCTACCTCTAGTTACAAAGGAGTAAATAATGAGTAAATGCCCAGTGGCCCATGGTGGTCATACAAATATGGAGAAAGCCAATTCCGATTGGTGGCCTAAAAATTTAAATTTAGATATTCTTCATCAACACGATCAAAAGACTAAACCCTTCAATGGTTCTTTTAATTATCGAGAAGAAGTTAAAAAATTAGACTACGCTGCTTTAAAAGCGGACATGGTCAAACTAATGACAGACAGCCAGGCATGGTGGCCAGCGGACTGGGGTCACTACGGTGGGTTGATGATCCGTATGGCTTGGCATAGTGCGGGTACGTATCGTGTGACGGATGGTCGAGGCGGCGGTGGAACCGGTGATCATCGTTTTGCTCCTTTAAACTCTTGGCCGGATAATGCGAACTTAGATAAAGCTCGAAGATTGCTATGGCCGATTAAAAAGAAATATGGCAATAAAATTAGTTGGGCGGATTTAATGATCTTAGCGGGTAACGTGGCCTATGAGTCTATGGGATTAAAAACTTATGGTTTCTCCTTAGGGCGTGAAGATATTTGGCATCCAAATAAAGATATCAATTGGGGACCTGAAACCGAGTGGCTAGATAAAAAAAGATATGCCGATAAAAACGATGAAACATCTTTGATTAACCCGCTAGCGGCCGTACAGATGGGTTTGATTTATGTGAACCCGCAGGGTGTCAACGGTGAACCCGATCCACTTAAAACCGCTCAAGCAGTGCGTGAAACATTTGCTCGAATGGCTATGAATGATGAGGAAACCTGCGCTTTAACAGCGGGTGGTCACACCGTTGGAAAATCACACGGCAATAATGACGGTAGTTTAGTTGAGGCGGAACCCGAAGGTGCAGCTATCCATGAACAAGGCCTGGGATGGATGATCAACAAAAAAAGAAGTGTTGGAAGAGATACTATGACCAGTGGTATCGAAGGTGCATGGACAACCCATCCGACTAAATTTGATAATGGTTATTTTTACCTTCTATTCACTTATGATTGGGAATTAAAGAAAAGTCCTGCCGGTGCATGGCAGTGGGAGCCGATTAATATTAAGGAAGAAGACAAACCCGTCGACGTGGAAGATCCTTCTATTCGTTTAAACCCCATCATGACTGATGCGGATATGGCGATGATTAAAGATCCAGCGTATCGAAAAATCTCGGAGCGTTTTTATAAAGATCCTGCCTACTTCCAAGATACCTTTGCTCGTGCCTGGTTTAAATTAACTCATCGTGATCTAGGACCTAAGACTCGCTACATTGGACCAGAGGTTCCTCAAGAAGAATTAATTTGGCAAGACCCTGTACCTGCAGGAAACACAAAGTACGATGTGGCTACTTTAAAATCTAAAATTGAAAATAGTGGACTTAGTATTGCGGAAATGATTTCTACTGCTTGGGATAGTGCTAGAACGTACCGCGGATCTGATCTACGCGGTGGTGCGAACGGTGCTCGAATTCGATTAGCCCCCCAAAAAGATTGGGCGGGTAATGAACCTCAACGCTTATCCAAAGTACTTGCTGTACTAGAACCAATTGCAAAAGCAGCAGGTGCAAGTATAGCAGATACGATTGTTCTGGCAGGTAACATTGGACTGGAAAAAGCAATTCAAGCTGCTGGTAGTAAAGTTGCTGTTCCCTTTAGCCCTGGCCGCGGTGATGCCTCAGCTGACATGACCGACGCAGAGTCTTTTTCTTACTTAGAGCCTGTACATGATGGGTTTAGAAACTGGCTCAAAGAAAAATATAGCGTGAGCGGTGAAGAACTTTTACTGGATCGTTCTCAGTTGATGGGTTTGACTGCTATAGAAATGACTGTCTTGATTGGCGGCATGAGAGTGCTTGGCACTAATCACGGTGGCAGCGCCCACGGCGTCTTTACAGATAAAGTCGGAGTATTAACGAATGACTTTTTTGTGAACCTTTTGGATATGGCTAATAAATGGAGTCCTAAATCAGATGGCACCTATGAAGTGATTGAACGCTCTAGCGGTAAAGTAAAGTGGACGGCCACTTCTGTTGATTTAGTCTTTGGTTCAAACTCCGTTCTTCGATCCTATGCTGAGGTGTACGGCCAAGACGATAACAAAGAAAAGTTCATCCAAGACTTCGTCAATGCTTGGACGAAAGTAATGAACGCCGATCGCTTTGATTTGAACTAAAATATCTCATAACACAGGTCTTATTATATAGACAATAGGGCCTGTGTTTTTTTAGCACTATGCTATCTTTTCATTAACTTTTTTGATTGAAATATATATGATCTCGCCATGATCAGATCTTGGATAATTTTTTTAGCATTTTTTATATCAACACAGGCTTGGGCTGTTGATCAGGTTAAGCTTTCCCTCGACTGGGTACCGCAAGGTGAGCACGGTGGATTTTTTCAAGCTATTGCTAAAGGTTATTATGCCGATCAAGGTATAGAAGTAGAAATCGTCCCTGGTGGACCTTCGGTTAATACCAAGGCCATGTTAATGGCCGACCAAGTAGAATTTAATATTGGTGGCAGCGCGGGCGCTTTGAATTATGCATTACAAGATCTTCCTTTTTCTGTGGTGGCAGCTTACTTTCAAAAAACACCTCAAATTTTAATGTCTCATCCCAATGTGGGGATTGACCACCCCTCTGATTTTGTGGGGAAGACTATTTTTCTTTCTAATTTTGGTCGTTTATCTTTTTGGGCTTTTATTAAAAATAAATATAACCTCTCTGATGATCAGTTAAAAAGTTATAACTTTAATTCACAACCTTTTATTGAGGATCCGCAATCGATTCAACAGGGTTATTTATCGAGTGAGCCTTTTGCTATTCAGAAGACAGCGGGGTTTGAGCCCGTCATCCACCTATTGGCAGATCACGGTTTCACCGCTTATGCTAATACAATTGAAGTATCAAATCAGCTCATTCAGGATAATCCGGATTTAATAAAAAGATTTTTGATTGCATCCAATCAAGGTTGGAAAGATTTTCTCGAAAGTGATCCCACTCCCGCCTTTGCTTTAATCCAACAATTAAATCCTGATATGCCTTTAGATAAACTGGCGTATGCACTTCAAAAAATGATTGAATATAATATTGTCACCGGCGACGGCAGCCCTATTGGCTCTATGACAGATCAAAGATGGCAAGATTTTTATGAAATGTCTGTAAAATTAGGGATTTACGAAACTGAATTTGATTATAAAAAAGCTTACACACTTCAATTTTCCAATTAAAATAAACCCCGATGTCTTTAAGGGTTCTATCCGATAGCGATCGTCGCTCCAAACTTCAAACCGATCAGGAAAAAGTAATTGCCCAACTGCACCAAGTTTCCAAAAAATATAAAGGCGCACAATCCAATGCATTAGAAAACATTGATATTGATGTATTTCAGCAAGATTTCCTATCCATTCTCGGGCCTTCGGGTTGTGGTAAAACAACTATTCTAAAAATGATGTGCGGTCTGGCACGCCCCACTTCAGGTAGAATTGAATGGCCCACCTCTAATTTTCAAAACTCACCTCAAAACCCAGCTAATTTAAGCTTTGTCTTTCAAGAGCCTAATTTACTTCCTTGGATGAATGTGTATGAAAATATCAAACTGCCGTTGAAAATTTTAAAAGAAGATAACTACCGCGCGGATGAAAAAATTTATGAGATTATCAATCTAGTGGGCTTAAACGGATTTGAACGATATTACCCTAAACAACTATCCGGCGGCATGAGCATGCGAGTTTCCATCGCCCGTGCTTTAGTCACCCAACCCAAAGTTTTATTAATGGATGAACCTTTTAGTGCCCTTGATGAAAATAGACGATTTGAATTAAGTCAAGAAATCCTAAAAATTAAAAAAGAAAAAAATCTAACCGTAGTTTATGTTACCCATAGTATTTATGAGTCAGTGTATTTATCGGATCGTATTTACGTAATGCAATCTCACCCAGGAAAAATTTTTAAAGAATTTGATTTTGCCGGTATTGAAAAAAATGAAGATTATCGTTTTTCTAGTGAATTTTTTGAACAGGTTAAAATTGTTTCTGACTCTTTAAAAGGAGTAAAGTTTGAATAATCGATTCCAATCTATCTTCATAATTATATTTGTTTTTGTGTTGTGGGAGGTTCTGACCCATGCACTTAATATTAAATGGTATTTATTACCGCCTCCTTCCATGATCCTAGGATCAATTTTTCAAAATTTCAGTTCTTTAATGGAGTCCATGCTAGTTACATTAAAAGTTACTTTAATAGCTCTATCCATGTCAGTATTGATTAGTGTGAGTTTGGCAATTTTGTTTTATCTCTCTAAAATTTTAGAGCGATCCATGATGCCAATTACTGTGGTTCTTCAAGTAACACCGATCATTGCTATAGCCCCTTTAATTTCTATTTGGGTGGATAGTTCAGAAATGGCAACGCTTATTTGTGCTTTTTTAGTGGCCTTCTTTCCCCTTTTAACCAACACCATTACCGGATTGAAAAGCACTGAAAAAAATCACTTAGATCTAATGCGGCTTTACCGTGCAAATAAGTTAGAGTTAATGCGTTTCGTTGTTCTCCCCAATGCACTACCGTATTTTTTATCTGGTTTAAAAATTAGTACAGGCTTGGCCTTAATTGGTGCCATTGTAGGAGAGTTTGTTATTGGCCCTATTTCTGGTCATAGTGGTTTAGCGTACCGAATAATTGAATCGGGCTATCAATTAGAAATTCCGAAGATGTTTTCCTCGGTATTCTTAATTTCGATTATGGGTATTGTTTTATATAATGTAGTAAGGCTGCTCAGTTATTATATTTTAAAGAATTGGCATTCCAGTTATAGCCACACAGATTAATTATTGATCAAAATTTATTTTATTGAGAATTCCCAGGACTGTTTTTCTGTTATCCGCTATTTTTTGAAGATCTAATTCATCAAATATAATATCATTGGAAATACTTTGAACCCGTGCAGAGGGCTGAATGTTCACCGAAATGGGAAATTCATCATTTTCATTTGCATAAATTTCTTGAGCCGCTTCACTAATTAAATAGTTCAGTAAAAGTTCGGAGTCAGTTTTAGTTTTTTCATTTAAAAGTGCTATCCCCGAAATATTTACATGCGCCCCTCTATTAGTTTGATTGGGAAATAAGATGGTAGCTTGATCTAACCAAACTTTTTGATTTTCATCATTCAACATTTGAAAATAATAATAATGATTGCCTAAGCTTATATCGCATACTCCACCATAAATCGCTTTAACTTGATCCCGGTCGTTGCCTTGTGGTTTTCTTGCAAGATTCGAACGTAGTTGAATTAGATAATCTTCCAGCCATTGCTCATCGTGATGCTCTAAGAGAGAAGCAAAGAGGGAAACATTATAAGGATGAAACCCTGATCGAGTACAAATTCTTCCTTGGTATTCGGGAAGTACGAGGTCTTCGTAGTCCAAATTCTTTAAATTTAAATCTTTGGATACGTAGAAAATCCTGGCCCGCTTGGTTAAAGCCACCCAATCATCGGTTTGTAAATAGTCAGGAATATTAGATTTGGGAGTTAATTTTATAGTTGCCCCCGCATCCGCGATATCAATTAAATGCGAAATATCAGAGGATAAAAAGATATCAGCAACAGGATTATTTCTTTCTAAAATAATTTTTTGAACGAGACCTTTTTGTGAGTAAATCCATTCAACCGCTATGCCTGTTTGGATTTCAAATTCTTTCATCAGCGGTTCAATCAGTTGGGGTTGGCGCTCCGAGTAAACCTTAAGGGTTTTAGCAGAGGAATAGGAAACTGGGAGAGATAAAAAAAGGCTTAAAATAATTTTTAGTATCATTTTGATTGAGTGATTAATTATCAGATAATTGCCAATTTTTATATGAAAAAATTGTTACAAGCAGTTTTGACAAGTCCCTATAATTTCTAAATTCGTATGAGAAATATTATTTTTATTCAGGCCCATTGTCTTCGTTAACTCGTGAATGGAAACTTGGGGTTTTTCTTCAATGGTGGAACATTTACTACAAATAAAACCCACAAAAGTTTCGTGGCTATTTTTATGAAAGCAGGCCACATAACTGTTATTAAAATTGATGCGATGAATAAGATTTTTTTCTACAAGTTTTTTTAAGACACGGTAAACCTGCATGGGCTTTAAAAGTTGCTTATATTTCAAAAGGTAAGCCTCGATGATTTGATAGGCGCTCATTGCTTTATGCCCTTGAATAAGCATATTAAAAATATTTTTCTCGTAAACATGCGAGAACTCTATTTTTTTGCTTTTAATATTACTTAAACATTTTTGATGTTTTATATTTGACATGCTCAATTTTGTTATGTTATAACATCAAACGATAAAACAGTAAACATTAAATGGAACATTTAATAGAGCGAATTGATTGGTTAAACGACTACACCCTCCTGCGTGGTTTTGTATTTGGGGTGGTACATACGATCATTCCCCTTGTTGGTTTTTATAGTGGATGGTCAATTAATCGTTTATTAAAAATTGCCTCTAACGGATATATCGCGGGTATTTTTGGAGTGATTATAGCTCATGTAATTGCTGATTTTATTGCGGCATCCTTAGATCCTCACATGCAAGCTGCCACATTGGGGATTGTGATCGGAGGCCTTTTGCCGGTAGCTCTTATTCCTGTATTAGACCGATATATCACCAAAAGTAAGCACCATATCGTAGTTGGCGACCATGAAGATATTAAGAAAGACCTAGAGGATCACCACCATTAGGCGCTAAATAATTAGCTTTTTTGTCTATTGACATAAAAAAAGACCTATATATATTGACCACCTTTATTATGTACGCAGTTCTAAAATCAGTCGGAAAACAGTTTAAAGTATCACCAGGTGATGTTTTAAAAATGGATAAAATTGAAGGAAATGTAGGCGATTTAATTTCCTTTAAAGATATTGTTGCAGTTGGTAACGGCGATAAGTTTGAGCTTGGATCCCCTGCTGTTCAAGGTGCTGAAGTTTCTGCGAAGCTCCTCCATCAAACAAGAGACGATAAAATCCGAGTATTTCGAAAAAATAGAAGAAAACATTTTCAAAGAACCAAAGGTCATCGTCAATACATTACAATTTTAAAAGTTATGTCGATTAAATCTTCGATTGGCGAAGAAAGTTTTAAAGAGCCAGTCAAAAAGGTTGCGGCAGAAGCTCCAAAAGAAACTAAGGCTCCAAAGGCTGAAGTAAAAAAAACTGTTAAAAAAGCAACATCTGAGGTAAAAGAGTAACTCATGGCAACAAAAAAAGCAGGCGGTAGTTCTAAAAACGGAAGAGACTCAGCTGGTAGAAGGCTCGGTGTCAAAAAGTTTGGTGGCGAACACGTAATTCCTGGAAATATTATTGTTCGTCAACGTGGAACAAAATTTTACCCGGGTGACAACGTTGGAATTGGAAAAGATCATACTCTTTTCTCCTTAGTTGAAGGCAAAGTTCTGTTTAAGAAATCTCGTAACAGACAGTTTGTTTGCGTTCATTAAGATCTCTTAAACCCTTTTCAAAATAAACTGTTATGTCGTTCATTGATAAAGCTAAAATTTATGTAAAATCTGGAAATGGAGGGCACGGCGCCTTAAGTTTTCGACGAGAAAAATTTATTGAATACGGCGGACCAAACGGGGGAAATGGCGGCAAAGGCGGAGATGTAATTTTCCGAGGTTCAAAGAGTGTCAACACCCTACAAAAATATCGTTTCAACCAACACTTCAGAGCGCCCAATGGTTTAGGGGGCGCTGGACAATTAAAGACAGGCGCAAGTGGCAAGGATTTAATTTTAGATGTTCCCTGTGGGACAGAAATTTACACCGAAGATATGGAAGTAAAAATCCATGAAATTCTTCATGACAATGAGACCTATCATTTTTTACGTGGTGGCCAAGGCGGTAAAGGGAATGCCCACTTTAAAAGCTCTACCAACCGCGCTCCGAGAAAGTTTCAACAAGGAGAAAAAGGCCAAGAAGCTACTATTCGTCTAAAACTTAAATTACTCGCGGACGTGGGTTTAGTGGGAATGCCCAATGCAGGCAAATCATCCATTTTAAACTTTGTCACAAATGCAAAATCGAAGGTTGCTGATTATGCCTTTACAACCTTACACCCCCATATTGGCATGGTACAAAAAGATGATTTAGAATTTGTGTTAGCGGATATTCCGGGACTAATTGAAAACGCCAGTGAAGGAAAAGGCTTAGGTCATGATTTTCTTTCCCACGTGGAGAGATGTAAAATTTTAATTCATGTTGTCGATACAACAGAAAAAAATCCTTTTAAAAATTATGAGATTATTCGTCGAGAATTAGAGAATTATGGAGCGAATATTGAATCTAAAAAGGAGATCATTGCTTTAAACAAGGTAGAACTTTTAGACGATAAAACAGCTGAGAAAATCAAAAAGAAATTCAATAAAGTGGAGAATAAAGTTTTTTTAGTTTCTGCTGCTACAGGACACAACCTTCATTTAATTACCAATTTATGTTTAGAGTACTTGCAAGATGAATAAAGACCTCTTAGCGAAGGCGCAGCAAGCCAAAATTATTTTAATTAAAGTTGGATCTAATATTTTAGTCAATGAAAAACATAATCTGCGAAAAAAATGGCTCGACTCGCTTGTCGATGATGTTTACAAACTCCAAAAAAAAGGTGCAAAAGTGATCATCGTTTCCTCGGGGGCAATTGCTTTAGGGCGAAAATTAATTTCTAAAAAACGTTTAACCAACTTACATGAGAAACAAGCTGCCGCTTCCATTGGTCAAATTCAACTATCACAGCAATGGCAAAGAGCTTTTGCAAAAGTAAAAATTCAAAGCTCCCAGATACTAGTAACCGCGGAAGATTTAAATGAAAGAAGAAAATATTTAAATATTCGCAATACTATTTTTTCTTTAATCGATTTAGGCGTAATCCCGATTATTAATGAAAACGATACCACGTCCACTGAAGAAATTCGTTTTGGTGATAACGATAAATTATCTGCCATGATTGCCAACGCCCTATCTGCAGAAATGTTAATACTTTTATCGGATGTTCAAGGTTTATATACAGCCAACCCAAAAAAATCAAAAGAAGCAAAATTGATAACCTCAGTGGAGGTTATTGATAAAGAAATTGAGAACTACATCGATCAAGATATGAGTGAATACGGATCGGGGGGTATGCTCGCTAAAATTAATGCTGCTAAACTGTGTATGCAGTCTGGCTCTACCATGATTATTGCTTATGGATTGGTAACCAACCCCATCGATCATATAACCCGTTCAAACTCAACTTGGTTTTATCCTGCAAAGAATATCCTTACTAGTAGGCAACAATGGATTTGGAATCGCCCTATTCAAAAAGCTACTCTACATATTGATGAAGGTGCCTGTACTGCCCTATCAAAGAATTCCAGTTTACTTGCAATTGGGGTTAAATCCATAGAGGGGAAGTTTTATCGTGGTGATACAGTTTCAATTCAATACAATAAAAAAGAAATTGCGCGTGGCATGATAAATTATGATTTTAAAGAAATGGAATTAATTAAAGGTAAAAAATCTAATGAAATCAGCGCTATTTTAGGTTTCATTCGTGAAGATGAGGTTATCCATAAAGATAATCTAGTCTCCTCTCGTTAATCATGAGCAACTTGTTAGAAAAAATTTTTAAGGAGTCTAAACAGGCATCCAGCGATATGCAAAGATTAACCTCAGATCAGCGAAGTAAAATTCTGATGAATATAAGCGGGTTTCTTCAGATTAACATTCCCAAAATTATAAAAGCTAATAGCCTAGATATTGAAAACGCCAAAAAAAATAATATTCCTGCAGTCATGCTTAATCGCCTCATCCTGAATGAGGATAAAATTCAAAAACTATGTAGTGATGTAGAAAAAATTGCTTTAATGCAAGATCCCTTAAATCAAATATTAGAAAAATGGGAAAATCCCAGCAACGGTCTTGCTTTTGAGAAGATCTCTGTGCCAATTGGAATTATCGGTATTATTTATGAGTCTAGACCTAATGTTACTATTGATGCCGCCTGTTTATGTATCCGCTCAGGTAATATCGCAATACTGCGTGGTGGATCAGAGTGTATTGAAACAAATCGAGTTTTATATTCATGCATTAGAGAGTCTTTAGAGGATTTAGAGTTGAATCCCTCTTTAGTATGTTTTATTGATCAAACTGATCGCGCCTTAGTTCAAGAACTCTTGCAAGCAGAAGGACACGTGGATGTTATTATTCCCCGAGGCGGAAAATCTCTCATTCAAACTATTTCCGAAAATTCTAAGGTTCCAACAATTAAACATTTAGAAGGTATTTGCCATACTGTGTGGGATGAAAATTTTTCAAAAGAAGAAGCGTCTAAAATTATTATCAATGCAAAATTACGTCGTCCAGAAATTTGTGGTGCTACCGAAACATTATTAATTCATCAAAATCACTCTGTTGAGGAGATAGCATATGTCTTAGATAACTTAAAATCACAAGGCTGTGAAATTATTGGATGCGATCAACTTCAAAAAATATATACCGTGGACCGTCCAGCCGACACTGCAGATTGGTCAACTGAATACCTCGATAAGAAACTATCTGTCAAAATAGTTGAAAACATTGAAGAATCTGTCAATCACATCAATACCTACTCGAGCGGCCACACAGAAAGCTGTCTGACAAACAATGCTCGATCCATTAATTATTTTTTCACCCACTGTAACAGTGCCATTCTAATGCATAATACATCCACTCAATTTGCTGACGGGGGAGAGTTTGGCTTTGGCGCTGAAATAGGCATTTCTACCGATAAGCTGCATGTGCGTGGACCAGTCGGAGCAAAACATTTAACTACGTTTAAGTATCAAGTAACAGGAAAAAATACTATTCGCCCCTAATGAGCGTTCAAGAAAAAATAAAAATTATTAAAAATCAAAGTTCTTATCTAGATTCTTTAGAGAAAGAGCATGTAACGCATACTATTAAACATACGATTTATGAATTAGAAAAAATAAATTTGTTTACTGATCAAGAATTAGAAGATTTGAATAAAGTTATATTAACTGCAGAGCTATTTAACAATTTATATTTTAAATACAATCAGCAAAGACTAAAAAATTCGGGTGTTATTTATTTGGACGAAGATGAAGATCATCAGTTTGCCCTCTCCTTGCTTTTAAATTTTAAATTAAGAATACCCCTAGTTGTTTTTTTACATAATGATCGACAAAAAAAATGCTATGACTTATTTATTCAAACTTTAAAAGAAAATAATATAGAAAATTTATTTTTAGCGACACTCAATGCCTAAGAGATTTGGTTTATATGGAGGATTTTTTAATCCTTTTCATGAAGGGCACTTGCATGTAATACAATCAAGCTTAAATTATTTATCCCTGCAAAAGCTTTTTATTATACCTACCTATCAAAACCCGCTAAAAAAAAATATTCATCAAGATCCCCCCTATATTCAACTTAAAAAACTACGAGAAAAACTTTCTTCTTACCCCGTCAAAGTTTCAGATTTTGAATTTCGCCACCATATTCATTCCACCTTCGATCTTTTAAAAAAGATTCAGGTAAAATGTAGCCTGAATCATTTTTATTTGATCATGGGGCTAGATCAATTAGGGCAGCTCCATTTATGGAAGAATTATCAATGGATAATAGAAAATATTAGTATTTGCGTTCTTTATAGACCGAGGTATGATAATTTCATTGAAAATTCAGAAATATTCAACAAACACCCCAACTTATTTATGCAAGATTTGAATTCTTTTATTAATTCTTCTACTCCTTCTATTCACTTATTAAATATTGATGGTGTAGATATTTCATCAAGCGAGATCCGTAATTCCTAGTCCATATAAAGATCTTGCTGTAAAAGCTGTTGTTGAGTGCTTGGAGGACAATAAAGCGGAGAATGTTTCCGTCATTTCCCTAAAAGGTAAGGCAGAATTTGCAGAATATATGGTTATCGCCTCTGGCCGATCTAGTAAACACGTCGATGCTGTTTCAGATAAAGTATTTCGTTATTTAAAAAAACAAAAACTATATTGTAATAAACCAGAGGGTAAGCCGCTTTGCGACTGGACGGTCATTGATGCTGGGCATGTTTTAGTGCATATTTTTAGAAATGAAATCCGTGAAATTTATGATTTGGAAAAACTATGGGCTGAAGACTTCAGTACCATCAGTACTGCTTCTTAGTTTACGTTCGATGAAAAAATTTCTTTTTATTTGTTTTGCTATTTTTTTCACCTCTCAAGGATACGCGGATACAAAAGAAACCTATAAACAATTAAGTATATTTAATGAAGTATTCAATCGTGTCAAAAATCAATATGTCGAGGAAGTATCGGATAAAGAATTAATTGAGAAAGCTTTGAATGGTATGTTACAAGCTCTGGATCCTCACTCTGGATTCATGAATGAAGAGAGTTATAAAGAAATGCAAATTGATACCTCGGGAGCCTTCGGAGGTTTAGGAATTGAAATTACAACTGATAAAGGCTTTGTAAAAATTGTCTCCCCAATTGATGATACCCCTGCGTTCGAAGCGGGATTACAAGCAGGCGACTACATCACTCATTTAGATGGTGTTTCTGTTATGGATATGACTTTAAAAGAAGCTATTGATTTAATGCGTGGTGATGTGGGAACAACTATTACTCTTACTATTATTCGATCAACCGAGGAGCCTTTTGATGTAGTTCTGAAAAGAGACGTTATTAAAGTTCAGTCTGTCAAACATCGCGTGATTAATGATGTGGGAATTTTACGAATAAGTGCTTTCAATGAACAGACCACCACTGGTCTTGAAAAAAGTATTGATGAACTAGAAAGCTCGGAGAATCCTCCTGTGGGATATGTTTTAGATTTAAGAAATAACCCTGGTGGATTATTGACTGAGTCCGTGTCTGTGAGTGATAGCTTTTTAGAACAAGGTGAAATTGTTTCTATACGCGGCAGAGATAAAAATGACGTTCAAGTCTATTCGGCAAAAAAAGGTGATTTAATCAATGGGAAACCTTTAGTGGTATTAATTAATGAGGGTTCTGCCTCTGCTTCAGAAATTGTCGCTGGTGCACTGCAAGACCATGATCGTGCGGTGATCATGGGCATGAAATCCTTTGGAAAAGGCTCCGTTCAAACAATTGTTCCCATTGAAAATGGCGCAATTCGTCTAACAATTGCTAAGTATTATACACCAAGTGGTGACTCGATACAGGCGATTGGGATCGAGCCAGATGTGGTTGTACCTCGAGCAGAAATTAAAATAATAGACAACTATTTTACATTTCGTGAGTCAGACTATAAAGAGGCGCTCGATAATGAGACTAATAAAGAGGAAGATTCTACTTCAGAAACACAATTAGATATTCTAGAAAAAGATTATCAACTATCTCGTGCCATTGATGGTGTTAAAACTATAGCTGTTTTAAATTAATGAATCACAATCCCAAAGACTATCGTCCCAATGTAGGGATGATGATCATTAATTCTCAAAAAAAAATTTTTGTGGGAAAACGCATAGACCACCCTTCTAATTTTTGGCAAATGCCTCAAGGCGGCATAGACGGAAAAGAAAATCCTGAAGTTGCTGCGCTTCGTGAAATGGAAGAAGAAGTGGGGATTAAAAAAAATAAAGTAAAACTTCTTAGTCAATTACATGATTGGTACTACTACTCTATCCCCGAAGAACTAGCCATAACTCTTTGGAAAGGAAAATTTAAAGGACAACGTCAAAAGTGGTTCTTATTTGAATTTCATGGAAGTGATAAAGATATTAATATTCACACTAAGCATCCGGAGTTTTCAGATTATCAATGGGTGGGAAAAGATTTCTTAGTCCCTAATATTGTTCCTTTTAAAAGGGAAATCTATTCTAAACTATTAGAAGAATTTAAAGATTATTTATAGGAAGGTGAGTTAACAACTTGCTCAAAAGTAGATAGAGCAGATTGATTACCTTCTAATTCTTGATAAGTTTTAGTTTGTTGGAAGTTAGAACTATTAATCTCAGACAATGACTCGATTTGATCAACTAAAACTTCGCATACTTTATCTTTAAGCATCACAAGACCGCCGGAGACAAAAAAGCTTTCTTGGACTTTATTGCCCGACATAATAGCCATCTGGCCTGGTCGTAAAGAACTGATGAAGGGAGAGTGATTAGGCATTGCTGCAAAATCACCCTCCGCACCTGGCAAAACTGCCATTTCAATTTCTTTTTCAAAAATAACTTTTTGAGGAGAGACAACCTTTAGGTTAATCATGATTATCTAACTGCGTCCTCAGCCATTTTCTTTGCTTTTTCTAAAGCTTCTTCGATAGTTCCCACCATGTAGAAGGCTGCTTCTGGAATGTGATCGTAATCACCTTTTACTAAGCCTTCAAAGCCTTTGATCGTATCTTCTAATGAGACGAACTTACCTGGCGAACCAGTAAATACTTCCGCCACATGGAAAGGCTGACTTAGAAAACGTTGAATTTTTCTTGCACGAGAAACAACTAATTTGTCCTCTTCAGAAAGTTCATCCATTCCTAAAATAGCAATAATGTCTTGTAAGCTCTTATAGGTTTGAAGAGTTTTTTGAACATCACGAGCAACTTTGTAGTGTTTGTCACCTAAAGTTCT
>Ga0222714_10003917_pt1 | contig 14871 bp, 17 predicted proteins | sample C33_3DmetaG_FD_165048 | JGI IMG/M metagenome (GOLD analysis project Ga0222714, IMG submission 165048) | Estuarine water microbial communities from San Francisco Bay, California, United States - C33_3D | ecosystem: Environmental > Aquatic > Marine > Unclassified | place: USA: California... | reverse complement strand
CGCTTCTATTTTCTTATCTAAAATGGCTAAAAATAGCGGTTTGGTTTCTGAACTGGCCGTAACTGACGCGAACTGGCCAGATGACGACAGAAGGCAACCAGTCGACGTAGTGAATAATTATGCAGACATATACAGGCCGCGTTTAGAAACTGTTTGTAATCGTGAAGGCCGCTATTTTGCGGACGGCGTAAAAGTTTGGGCTAAAGATTTTTTAAACGTTGACTTAATGGACTGGCAGTATCACGTCGCTACAGGTTTGTTGGCGCACGACGCTAACGGCGATTTATTGCATAGGCAAGGCCTGGTTAGTGTGGCTAGACAAAACGGTAAAAGTATTTTGCTGGCTGCCATAGTTGGCTATTGGGCTACGGTTATGCCGAAGCTTCGCGGTAAACCGCAAACGATTATTACAACGGCCCACCGTTTAGACCTAGCTATCGAACTGTTTAACGCCGTCGCCCCAAAATTAGAAAAAGAGTTCGGCGCTATTTTGACTTGGGCGGTAGGCCGTAACGAAGCCAATTTGCCAGACGGTACACGCTGGTTAGTTCGCGCAGCTACCCCGACTTCGTTTCACGGTCTTACAGCTGATTTAGTTTGCATAGATGAACTTTGGGCGGTTTCGCCAGACAGCGTAAGCGTAGGACTGTTGCCTACTATGCGTACCCGTAAAAGCCCGCTGCTGTTTATGACTTCGACAGCTGGCGACGAAAGCAGTAAAGAAATGCAGAAATGGCGCGAACAGGGTTTACGGGCAATAGACGAAAAAAAGGTTACGTCGCTATATTTCGCTGAGTATTCACCTAGTAGCGATATTGACCCTATGACGCCCGAAGCGTGGATAAAAGCAAACCCCGCTATAGGCAGCACGTTAACGCTAGACGTAATCGCGTCAGAAGCTGAACAGCCGAACCGTAACGCGTTTCTACGAAGCAGCGTAAATTTGTGGACGGCCAGCGCTAACGGCTGGCTACAGCCTGGCGTTTTCGACAAACTAGTAACAGCTGACCCAATGCCCAAAGGCGGCGTTTTAGCTATAGAACAAAGCCAAGACGAAGCCCGCTATGTAGGCGTTAGGGCTGCGCTAAACAATAAAGGCCAAATACAGTTAGCCGTCGAATTTATTAAAGATACTTTGGCTGAGTGTTGGCAGGCTGTAGAAAACGCTTGCCAAGACCAAACGACGCGGCTACTTATTACGCCAGCTTTTGAAATGTCTTTACCTACAAAATTTGAACGCCGCGCTTCTATTGTCGGTAATCGAGAATTACAGCGCTGGACGGTAGGCGCTAGGGCAGCAATTTTAGAAGGCAAAATACGGCACGACGGCAGCGCACTTTTAGCCCAGCACGTAGAACGGGCCGTAGCAGTCAAAAATCAAGGCGCTATTACTTTGTCTAGTTTGCGTAGTCCAGGCCCTATCGAGTTAGCCCGCTGTTTAGTGTTTGCGGTTGCTATGGTCAGCAAACCAGCCACGATAGGTAAGCCGTTAATTGTTAGTACCCGTAACGCTATTTAGTTTGTGTTTCGGCTAATGTGTAACGCGGGTAGCCGTCGAGTTTCTTAACTTTCTCGTAGGGTAACTGCGGCGGCTACCTACCACCAAAACTTTTATAAAGTGTGGCATACTAAACCAATGGCATTATTTACCCGCAAAGCTGAACCAGCAAAAACCGTTAAAGCTGCCGCTGGTGCTGCGTCTAATCGAACTGGTAGTAATGCTGGTGCTTCGCAAATCGGTAACTTCTATGCGTATTCAGACGGCGTTATTAGACAACGTTTTATGCAAGTGCCGACAATATCCCGCGCACGTGATTTAGGCGCGTCAGTAATCGGCTGTTTAAAACTCAAACAATATAAAGAAGTTTGGAACGGCGACGAAATCGAATTGTTACCAGAAGCGCCGCGCAGCTGGTTATCACGTATCGACAAAGGCGTTACAAATAATTTTTGTCTAAGTTTCACCTACGACGACTTGCTGTTTTATGGAAGGTGCTTCTGGTATGTTACCGAACGTAGTAGCGACGGCTTCCCAAGTTCGTTTACTCGTTTACCTGCAGCTATGGTTACAACACAAGACCAGGCAGCAACTAACGGCGTTTGGTTTGGCCCGTCTAAACAGGTTTTATTTCAAGGCCTACCAATTCGCTACGAGGACTTAATACAATTTTTAAGCCCAATACAAGGCTTAATTTATACTGGCGCTACTTCAGTCGATACAGCGCTAAAACTAGAACAGGCCCGTAACCGTAACGCTTCAAGTTTGCAGCCAGCCGTAACACTTCGTCAAACTGCAGGCGAACCAATGTCAGCACAAGAATTACGTGATTTAGCGCAAGCATACGACGAAGCGCGTTTTGCTTCAGCTACAAGCGCAGTAAACGAATTTGTAGAAGTAATACCAAATATGGCAACGCCTGACAAAATGCTGTTAATTGACGCTGCAGAATACCAAGCAAAAGAAATTGCACGTATCGCGAACGTCCCCGCCTACCTTGTTTCCGTCAGCATAGGTAATTACAGTTACGTTTCAAGCGCTGAAGCTTCGCGCGATTTATATACGTTTGGCGTAAAACCTTATATTGATTGCATACAAGAAACGTTAAGCGCAAATAACGTACTGCCACGCGGGACGGTAGTACGCTTCGACATTGAAAGCTATTTAGAACAACAAGAAAAAATGAAACCAGACGAAGCAAAAGACGTAGAAACGGTAGAAATAAATGATTAGATTAGTGCCGCAAGATTTAAATTTAGACGCTGCGCCCGCTGGCGAGAAAATCCCCCGCAGAACGTTAGCGGGCGTAGCAGTTCAGTACGAAGTTGAAGCCGTAGTTTCGGACGGCCAAAAAGTGAAGTTTGCTAATGGTGCTTTGCCGTTAGAAGGCAAGAAACCAAAAATGTATCTTTACCACGATAGTTCTATGCCTATAGGCATTGTCGAAAGCCGCGAACAGGTAGACGATACGGTACTTTTTGAAGCCCGCATTAGCGAAACCCGCGCAGGCGACGAAGCATTACAACTAGCAAAAGACGGCGTTTTAGATAGCGTTTCGGTAGGTATTTTGCCAGTCGAATACAGTTTTGACGAAGCTGGCACAATGATTATTACAAAAGCCGACTGGCAAGAGTTAAGCCTTTTGCCTTACGGCGCTTTTGAAGCCGCTAAAGTTGAACGGGTAGCTGCGAGTATCCACCAAACAGAACCAGAAGTAGAGTTAAATAGTAAACAAGACCCAGAACAAGAGGTAACAAAAATGAACGAATCAGTAGAAACCCCGCAAGTAATCGAAGCTGCAGCTGTACACACTGTTTACGCGCAACCAAAAAAACTTCGTTTGCCAAGCCCGTCGGAATATGTCGCAGCGTATGTGCGCGGCGGTTCAGATTTCGCACAACTTAACGCAAACATTAACGCCGCACGAATTGAAGCAGCAGCGCCAAATATTACTACAACAGATACGCCTGGTATTTTGCCAGAAATTATTGTAGGTTCGGTTTACGACGGACTTAACCCAATTCGCCCGTTTGTTAGCGCTATCGGTACTCGCGCTATGCCAACACAAGGCGCGACGTTTCGTCGTCCAAAAATTACAGTACGACCAGTCGTAACAGAACAGCCAACAGGCCAGCTAAATACGTTAGACCCGTCAACCGTTACGGTTTCGAATACGGACATTTCAAAATTAAGTTTTGGTACGTACGTAACAGTCAGCGAACAGGACTTAGACTGGTCAGACCCTGCAAGCATTGACATTATTTTGAACCAGTTAGCTATCGCTTACGGTCAGGCAACAGATAATTACGCTGTAGACACAATGGTTGCGGGCGTATCGCAAACCGAAACCGTTACCGACATTACAGACCCACAAGCGTTTATCGAAGCGCTATATGGTGCTGCATATCAAATTAGCAACGGTTCAAATTATCTACCTACGCATTATTTTACCGCCCCTATAACTTGGGCTAAATTGGGTATGCTTGTCGATAGCACAGGCCGCCCAGTATTCCCATACACAGGCGCACCAAACCTAATCGGCCAAAACACTTTAGGCACAGCCGCAGTAAATACCTGGAATGGCAACCCGCTAGGCCTTGTACTTGTCGTAGATAAAAATATGGCAGGCGGCACAACTACAGGCACAATTTCAGGCGTCGTAGGACACGCTGCAGGCGCAGCCGCAGGCTTCGAGTTCTACGAACAACAAAAAGGCGCAATTTCAGTAGACGTACCAGCCACACTTGGCCGCACTATTGCCTTCAGAGGCTACGCAGCCGCGTTTATGGCAGACGCTACAAAATTTGTAAAACTGGTTAACGCCTAACGACTAGAAAGAAGGCCAGCTATGGCCGTCTATTCGGTCAAACAAAAATATTTAACCGATAATTACGCAGTAGTCATACTTGTAACTAACGCTGACCCGTTAGAAGTAGGGCAAAGTGTAACTATCGCTGACGTCGACGCAACGTTTAACGGTACTTATACTGTCGCTGCGTTGCCCGAATATTATTTTACTGGCGTAGATATCGAAGGCTTTTTTCTTTACGACATAGAACAGCCGATAGCTAACCAGGTTCTATATGCGAAAACTGCAGACAACGTAAACATAGTTGCAGCAACAGGCACACTAACTACGTCGCCTGTTTGCACGTGGATAACTGCAGGCCAAATAGAGGACTGGTTAGGTATCGGTACAGCGACGGCAGCCGATACAGCCTTTTTAACACAATGCGCGGCAGCTTCGAACAATTTTTGTTATGCCAGAAGGCGTGAAGCAGGCTACAAAAACGAAAGCTTAACTATTGTGCCAAATTCGGCAGTTAGTTTAGGGACGATTATGTATGGTGGCGCGTTGTATCGTCAGCGGGGCGGCGTACAAGATTTTGCGTCTTTTGACGGTTTAGGTACAGCTAATAGTTTTGGTTTGTCGCCAATGATTAAACAGCTGTTAGGCGTCGATAGGCCAGCGGTTGCGTAATGCCCCAAAACTTTACTGACTTGTTTAATACGTCGCTAACAAATTTAACTACGACACTTTCAGCCGTTACAGGTTTACAGGTAGTGAACGACCCACGAAACCTTGTCCCGCCTTGCGCTTTCATTGACGCGCCAAGCTTCGAAGCGTTTAACGCCAACATAGTAAAAATGTCGTTTCCAGTACGGGTAATAACTTTAGGGCCAGGCAACCTGGACGCGCAGCGCAGCTTACTTAACCTTGCTTCGCTGGTGCTGGGTGCTAATGTAGGCGTTACGGACGGTAGGCCTACAGAAGCTTTAGTAGGCGGCGTGGCTTACCCTGCGTATGATTTGACTATAACAATGCAAGCCCAAACCGCGTAAGGATAAACAAATGACTAGCTATATGGTTACTTCGGACAGGTTCGCAGGTTTTAAACGCGGCGATACTGTTACAGACAAAGATTTAGAAGGCGTAGACGTCGAAGCGCTTTTAGAAGGCGGCCACCTATCCACGCAAAGCGCTAAAAAATCTGGTAAAACTAAAGATACAGATACAGACAAGGACTAACCAAATATGGCAACTTCAGTTTATTTAAGTTCACCCGCATTAACCATAAACAGCGTTGACTTAACAGACCAGGCGACTAGCGCCGTTTTGACGTTTAATTACGAGCAGCTCGAAACTACGAGTTTTGGCGACACGGCCCGCAAGTTTGGCGGTTCTGCTGTAACTTCGTTGCAAAACAACAGCTTCGAAGTAACGCTATATCAAAGCTATGCAGCTTCAGAAACCGAAGCAACCATTTATAGTTTGGTTGGTATTCAAACAACTATTGAAGTTTCGCCAACGGCTGCAGGTCTTGCAACGCCTAGCGCTACTGCACCAAAATATACGCTTACTGGCGCATACTTGGAAAGCCACACGCCAATTAACGCAAGTCTTGGCGAACTGTCGACCATTACACTTACGTTTACTGGCGGCACACTAACTAAAGCCGTTTCATAATGGCGCGGCTTTGGCCGCTGAGAATTAAAAAAACAAGCAACGCTAATAAGGCGCTGCCCTACGAAAGGCAAATATGCAATTAACACTAAAAGCCGTATTTAAAGACGGCAACAATTACGAAGTGCAAACTAATTTAATGACCATAGTTCTATGGGAAAGAAAATATAGGCGCAAAGCTTCAGACATAGCTAACGGCATAGGCGTAGAGGACTTAGCGTATATGTGCTACGAAGCCAGCCGCCTAAACGGAATAACCGTACCCAGTTCGCTAGACGCGTTTATTAACAGCCTTGTAAATATTGAAGTAATTGAACAGGCCGCCGATTTAAAAGCAGACCAGGCACAGTAAGTTATCTTATGGCTGAAGTGTTAGTAACTTGCCATTACTGGCCTAGCCATATCGAGTTTGGTATAAACGATTTGTATACCGTCGTAGAAATTTTGAACAAACAGAATAAAACTTATGTCTAACCCAAAACTAGTTTTACAAGTTGAAGGCATAAAAGAAACTTTGGCCGAATTGAACAAGTTTGACAAGGTTTACAGACGGCAAGTAACTAAAGATATTAAAGGCGCTGGTGCGCCAATTATCGCTACAGCCCGTCAACTGATAGGCGACGTCCCGCCTTTATCGGGTATGGTTCGCGGCAAACTTATTAAAGGCCGCGAGGTTTATTGGACTAACAAAACGGCTAAAGCTGGCTTAAAAATTAAGGTAGGTAGACGGGCCAGCAAAGGCGGCACGGTTCAATTTAAAGACAAATTTGACGCTGAGAATAACCCGCGTGAAAGCCATAGCGTAACTTTTAAGGCTAGGCCTTATCAGTTAATGGTCGCCCAGCAAACGGACGCGGCAGGCGCAATATATGACCACGCAGGCATTAAAACAAAAAATACTAATTTCGTTAATAATTTAAATGTCGAAGTTGGTAGCCAGCCACGCGCCATAGACCCAGCAGTACAGCAACATAGGGAAACCGTGCAATATGCGGTTAAACAAATTGTCGACGAAGTAGCCAAAACTTTAAATAAAAAGTTGAAGGTTCGTTATGGCAATTAACATACCGATTACTTCAACGTTTGACGACACAGGTTTAAACAAAGCGCAGCAGGCGTTAAAAAGTATTGGCGGGCCAGCTGGCAAATTAGGCAATATTCTTAAAGCTTCGGTAGTGCCAGGTCTTATAGCGGCTGCTGGTTCGGTGCTTGTATTTACTAAAGGCCTAATGCCAGCTATTCAAGCGGCCAGCGATTTACAAGAAAACACAAGCAAAATAGGCGTAATTTTTGGGGACGCTGGTAAAGCTGTAACCGATTTTGCTAAAACTGCTGCGCGTGAAATCGGGCAAAGTCAAAACCAGGTTTTAGCGGCTGCTGGCACGTTTGGCACGTTTGGTAAAGCGGCTGGTTTAGCAGGCGACCAGTTAGCGACGTTTACAACTGACTTTATTACGTTGTCTGCTGACCTAGCCAGTTTCAATAACACGACGCCAGACGAAGCCATTAACGCTATCGGCGCTGCGTTACGCGGCGAAGCTGAACCGTTAAGGCGTTTTGGCGTTTTACTTAACGACGCAACACTTAAAGCCGCTGCATTAGAACTAGGCATATATAGCGGTAGCGGTGCATTGACAGCGCAGCAAAAAATTTTAGCGGCACAAAAAGTAATCTATGAACAAACAGGCGACGCACAAGGCGACTTCGAGCGAACTTCAGACGGTCTAGCCAACCAGCAAAGAATTTTAAGCGCACAATTTGAGAACGTGAAAACAAAAATAGGCGAATTGCTGTTACCTGTTTTTTCTACGTTAGTAAAGTTTTTAAACGACGAAGTTTTACCAGCAGTCGACAGAGTTATAACAGCGTTTGGCGAACAGGGTTTAGGCAAAGGCCTTCAACAGGCTGTAGCTGAAACTGGTAGCGCTGGCGAAGGTTTAGTAAAAGCGTTTAAATTTATTGCCGTTAACGCGGCACGTATGGCAAACGTCGTATATAAAGCCGTCCAGGTACTTATCGCCCAATTCCAGTTTCTTACAGGTAGCCCGCTGGACGCCATTAAAACAATGGCTAAAGCCTTTGACACGTTTATAGATATTGGCGCAGTAGAAAAAAGCTTTGACAGTTTTGCTTACAAAGTAAGCGTTTTACAAGGCGCAGTTTTAAGCCAGAACCAAACAATTTTAGACGCCGAAAACCGTTTAGATAGTTTTGGCAACGTAGTTAAAAAAGTTACAACTGATTTAGACGGTTTAGCAAGCGACGAAAACAAAAAAGGTAGCGGCAAAGGCGCAGTAAATAAAGTAACTGAAGCCGTTAAAAACGCTGCAGCTGCGCTTAATAAAGAAATGGGCGAAGCGTTAGACGCAGCCAAAGACAGACTTAAAAAAGCCCAAGACGCTTTTAATGATTTTGCTACTTCAGTTAGCGACGTTGTTAAAGGTGCTTTAGATTTTGGCGCAGCCTTCGAGGAAGGCGGCGAGGACGCAGGTTTAACGTTTTTTAGTGCGCTACAAAAACAAGCCGATAAAGCTAAAGAGTTTGCCGATTTAGTAGAACAGTTGTTAGCTACGGGTCTATCGCAAGAAGCGCTACAGCAAGTAATCGACGCGGGCATAGATAGCGGCGCAGCTATCGCCAAAGAACTTTTAAAGTCTGGTGAAAACGTTTTACGGGCTAACAAACTTGTAGAAGAAACAAACAAAATAGCTGAACAAATAGGTATTTTGTCGGCTAACAAATTTTACGCCGCTGGCGTATCTAACGCCCAACAATACTTAGCGGGCGTTGAAGCGGCTATGGCTGTAGCGCAAGCCAAGCTAGGTAAAAAAGGTATAAACCTTGCTGACGTAAAAGGTATTAGCAGCGAATTTACTAATGCCATTAGCACAACGCCGACAATGACAGCGCCGACTATGCCCAGCGTTATACCTGTTGGCGCACCAACAGACAAAGGCCAGCCGTTAAGCAACGTAACCATAAACGTAAATAGCCAACTGGCTACTAAAGGCGAAGTAGGCGAAGCTATAAACGACGCTTTGCGGGCCTATAACCGTCTTAGCGGCCCGTTGCAATTGCAAATAGCGTAATGGCTGGCGTGGCGGTAGTCGGTTCGGGTAATTACGAACTGTTTATAGACACAGGTTTTATTCAGGACGGCTTCACACTCAACGACGCCACAGCAGGCGTTTTAGACAATACGCAATACGTTTTAGACGGTACTACTAACTTTGCACCAGTTTTAGATGGCTGCGTAAACGTGCGGGTTAAGCGTGGCCGCGAGGATATTGGCGACCAGTTTGGCGCTGGCACTATGTCTTTTACGCTTAGCGATACCAGCGGCATATTCAACCCGTTCGACCAAAACAGCCCATATTTTGACCCGTCCGAAGCGCAACCAGGTTTAGCGCCTATGCGTAAAGTCGAATTGGTGCGCTACGACAGCATTAACGTAGCCGAATATCTTTTCAAAGGCTACATAGTTAACTACGATTATTCATTTGCTTTAGGCGGTATAGATACGGTTACGGTTTTTTGCGCTGACGACTTCTATTTATTAAGCCAAACATTTTTAGACGAATACAACCCAAGCGAGGAATTATCTAACGAACGTTTAGAAGCGGTTTTAGATTTACCAGAAGTCAATTTCCCCGCGCTGGCTAGGGACATTTCGACAGGTACACAAACTTTAGGCGGGGCTTCTGCGTTTACCGTACCGCAAGGGACTAACGCGCTTTCGTATTGCAGCCAAATTAACGACGCTGAACAAGGCCGTTTATTTATGTCGCGGGACAACGTTTTAACGTTTCAACCGCGCATAGGTGCAACGCTTAGCAGCGCAGTAGCAAACTTTAACGACGACGGCACAAACATTAAATACAACGATTTAGGCATAACTTTTGAAGCTGACCAGGTTATTAACCGTGCTGTAGTACAAATTTTAGGTAGTAACAGCCCGCAAACAGCAGAGGACTTAGCCAGCCAAGCAAAATATTTCATACAAACTACAAGCATTACTAACAGCCTTTTACACGACACAACAGCCGCCGCCGCTTTAGCTAATTATTTGTTAGACGGCGAACCCCAAGCCCGTTATACGTCTGTTGGCACGTCGTTTAATATGTTGACTACAGCCCAACGGGACGCGCTAGCCGTAGTCGATATAGGCGACACAATAACCATAGAAAAGACTTTTACCAGCGGGGTAGGCACAACGCAGCTGGCGCAAGAATTAAGCGTAGAAGGCATTGAACACGTTTTAGACCTAAGTTCAGGCCACAAAGTTTCATATTTTACTGCGCCTACAACTGTCGTTTACCAACTAGTTTTATCGGACAGCATTTACGGGATACTAGACGCGTTAAACGTCTTAGGATAGTCTAAAAGGTACTTATGGCGAACACACAAACATCAGTCCCAGCATTTACAGCAGGACAAGTTTTAACTGCCCAGCAACAAACGGAAATTAACACGGGTATTCCAGTTTTTGCGGACGAAACAGCGCGTAACAACGGCTTCGGCGGCACGGGCGAAAAAGTTTTAGCCGAAGGTCAGTTTGCGTATCTCGAGGACAGCAACACAACGCAATACTATGACGGGTCAGCGTGGCTGTCAGTTGGCGGAACGTTCGCGTTAACTTTGATTAGCACTACAACTATCGGTAGCGCCGTGTCGAGCGTGACCGTTTCAAATGCGTTTAGTAGCACTTATGATAATTATAAAATTATTATTAGTGGTGGTGCTGGTTCAACTGACGGCAGCTTGAAAATGACTTTGGGTGCAACTAGTACAAATTATTATTGGAACGGTTCGTATGGTGGATTAAATTGGACTAATACTATTAACGGCGACGCGTCTGGTGGCATTACGTCGTCGTTGGGTGTTGGTTTATTTAGTGCAAATTCTATTTTTGCAAATATTGACTTATCTTGTCCAAATTTGGCCAAAGTCACAAGTTATGCAAGCCAACAAGTGCGAACAGCAACTGGCGGGTTTTTCGGTACTTTTGGCGGTTTTTTGAACGACACTACTCAATACACAGCGTTCACTATTACAACATCAACAGGCACTTTAACTGGTGGCACTATAAAAGTTTACGGATATCAAAATAGTTAGGTAAAAAATGGCGACATACAAAATACAAATAGACGACAAAGTGCGAAACGCTACAGCAGACGAAGCCGCACAAATTGAAGCAGCACACGCCGAAGCGCAAGCAGAACTTGAAGCGCAAGCCGCCAAACTTGCTGCGCGTCAAGCCGTGTTAGACAAACTTGGATTAACCGCAAGCGAAGCCGCCGCACTATTTGGCTAATTATGTCAAACAAAAAAATTAACAAAGCCAAACGACAAATAGGCGACCAAACAACCAAAGGCGGCCTAATCGGTTTGTTTATTTATTGGGCGACACAAAACAACTTAGACCCTATGTTAATTAGTTTGCTTGTACCGATTATTTCTAGTGTGTTGGCGTGGCTATCGACAAAAGTAGGCGACCCAGATTTAGCCTGTTTATTCATACCTAATGACAAAGAAAAAGACGATAAACCGTAGACCGTATACAGCGGTTTTAGCGCCAGTTGCTAAAGGCCCGTTGCAAGGTACAGACGAATTTATACGCCAGGTAGTTAAACGGTCTGGCGGTTCGCTGTGGAATAACGGTAGCTGGGTAGTGCGCCAAATTCGAACCAAACCAGGCCAGATTCGAACCAAACCAGGCCAGTTATCTAATCACGCGCGCGGCTTAGCGGTCGATTTTAGTTATAGGAAAATGACCGATAAAGGCGTAGTTAACGGACGCAAAATAGCTTTACCGTTTATCTACAAACTTTTAAAAAACGCTGACAAACTGCAAATAGAATTAGTTATTGACTATGCCGAAAACCGTAGCTGGAAATGCGATAGAGGGACTTGGCTAAAGGGTAAGTGGTCGGGCGGCGATTGGTTTCATATAGAAATTTCGCCTGCTATGTCTGTTAATGAAAACCTTGTAAAACAAGCGTTTAATGACGTTTTTAAGGATATGCCCAAAACTGTATAGGGGTTTTGTTAGGCTGGTTTTAACCCTAACGAGAAAGTAGGCAACTAATGACCTTATTTACTAAAGGCGCTTTATCGGCGCTTATCGCGTTTGTTTCTGCGTTTATGCTGACCAAACCCCCAGCACCTACGCCAAACGATTTACAGCTACGCTACGACACGGTTTACGAAGGGTATAGCCAGCCTGTTACCGTGCCTTCTACGTCGACTACAGCCCCAGCGCAGACCCTTTGCGGGCAAGTTTTTAATATGGCTAAATATGTTGGTTGGCCAGTTAACGAACTTTCAACCGTTGTAGCTGTCGCCTACCGTGAAAGCCGCTGCCAGGTAGACGCATTTAACCCCAAAGACCCAAACGGGGGTAGCGCGTCCGTTATGCAAATAAATTACTTTTGGTGCAAACCCAGCAAATACTGGCCTAACGGCTATTTACAAGCGCACGGTTTACTTAAAGACTGCGCCGAACTATTTGACCTAGAAACTAATTTACGTGCGGCGTTAGCCATTTACCGTTATAGCGAAGGCTGGCGGGCGTGGTCTTTATAAAACACTTTATTATTGCGTCGCTTCTAACTGCGTACACGGTTGGGCTATGGTACTTTATAACTAAACGAGAAAGGCTACGAGAAAATGCCAAACCAAAACGAACCATTTGACGCAGACCGCGAACAGTTAAAAGCTTTAGCGCACGTCATAAACCAGATAACAGATAACAAAGTCCCGCTAGTCGACCCTGCGCGGCCTAGCGATATGTTTATGCCAAAAACTACCGATTTTGTTACGAATAAAAATATTCGTAATTTGCAAAACTGGTGCAGCGAATACGTTTTTGACGACGGCGATTTAGTACAAGACTTAAAAAGCGTCATAGTCGAATTGCAATACTTGTTAGCGGTAATAAAAGATTTACGCGCCAAAGTAAAAGAAGGCGAACTACGCGAACGCGAACTACAAGAACGTCTTAACCACCAGGCAACAGAAGTACAGCGCCTAGAAAATTTGGTATTTCGTGATAACTAAACTAAACGATTTAGGCCAGCCAGTTATTCAATTAACGCAAGACGATTATAAAAACTGTTTAATAATTTCGGGCCTTATACAGTTAGAAGTTGAGAACCGGAAAGCCAAAACAACTTACGACGCAAACCCGTTGCTATCTGAAGCTATAAAATTTTGCGGGCTTTTAGGTGAACAGGCCGTAGCTAACTATTTTGATTACGTAAATGTTTATCGACCATATAGTTTTAGGTCTAACGACGTTTTAGGTTACGAAGTGCGGGCCACTTATCACGAAAACGGCTGCCTACTTACTCACGCACCAGACGACAAACATTACGGCGACAAACCAGGCCGATATATTTTGGTAACTATCAACCAACTAACACAAGAAGCGACGCTACGCGGTTTCTCGACGCTTAAACGCTGTAACGAAAGAAAAGACAATTACCAAACGTCTTGGCGTTATCCGTGTTTTGCTATGCCACAAAACCAATTATGGCCTATGGATATGTTGCCAGCGACTGACGAACTTATTAAGCACCAAACAGAAAAGGCGGCGTAATGGGCTTTAGTTTGGATAATTATGTCGACGTTGCTACCCGCTTACGTTTAGCGTTTGAAAAATACCCAGATTTACGCATACAAGAAACAGCGCGTGAAGTTATCGAAATGCCGGATAAAAGCTGTTTTATTCGTTGCACGGTTACCGTCTGGCGGGACGCTAACGACCCAATACCAGCGATAGCGACAGCTGCCGAACTTTACCCAGGCCGTACGCCATACACGAAAAACAGCGAAAACGAAGTAGGTTTTACGTCCGCTTTGGGTCGTGCGCTTGGCTATATGGGTTTTGCTATTAGTAACGCGATTGCTAGCCGTGATGAAGTGCAGGCAGCCCAAAGCCGTCAGCAAACTCATTTAGCGCCAGTTAAACCGTTACACGATATAGAAGTACCGTTTCCAGAAGTACAGCACCAGCCAGCGCCCAGCACAAAGCAATTAGGGCTTATGCGGGCTTTAGCTAATGGTCAAGGCATTACAGGCGACAAGCTTAAAGAGTATTGCAGTAATGTTTTAAAACGCCAAATAAACACGACTGGCGATTTAACTAAAAGCGATATCTCGAAGGTTATAGACGCGCTAAAGTTATCTGAACTTAAAGACAACTAAATAAGTTTCACAATAGGCCTAAGCGCGTGGCGGCGCGGTTGGCGTAATACGCGGTAACGCGGGTAGAAGGCGCTGTAGTGATACAGGGTCTGGCTAACGGTTAAAGATATGGGTGCTGCGCGAGGCTAAGCAGCGGGTGGGCTGACAGCACTAGGCTTAATCACAACATAAAGACGATATGAAAACAAAACAAACTTACAAACTTCAGCCCGTCTACCTGGTCAGTCAACACAAACTAGGACAAGGCGCGAACGCGCCGCGTCAGCACAAGCCGTAGGCGCGTGAGAATATGACACAAGGCAAAAAACGCAGAACCCACAACCCAGCCCAACAAAACAAACGCAACCTAAACGCCGAAGCCAGAAGCAAAACAGAATTTAAAACAAACCGACAACGCCTACTAAAAGACAAACCGTTATGCCATTGGTGCAACAGTCGACAAGCAACAACAGCAGACCACCTAATAGAAGTAGACCGCTGGCCACACGGGACGCCAGGCGTAAACGGTCTCGATAACTTAGTAGCCGCCTGCAAACCCTGCAACAGTTCACGCGGCGCACGATACGGAAACCTTAAACGCAAAAGCATTTACGAACCAGCACCAACAATAAACGCAAACCCAAAACGCATTTATACAAACGATTGCATAACTATTCAAAACGAAAACGCAAACCCGTTTTTTTCCCCAAACCTTCCTGCC
>Ga0222714_10003916_pt1 | contig 14873 bp, 11 predicted proteins | sample C33_3DmetaG_FD_165048 | JGI IMG/M metagenome (GOLD analysis project Ga0222714, IMG submission 165048) | Estuarine water microbial communities from San Francisco Bay, California, United States - C33_3D | ecosystem: Environmental > Aquatic > Marine > Unclassified | place: USA: California... | reverse complement strand
TTGCTCAGCAGGTACCGTGCCAGAAAAAAACATGTTTACAAACAAATAGTTAAATCGAATCTTCGTGTATGACAAAAATGTGGATGCCCCATTCGGGTGCATGAATTAAGGGCGCCGCACCAGAAACTGGCATGACTGCCCCGGGGTGAGGCATGGGCGAACAATCCGGGCAAGCCGGCTAAATTGCTAAACTCGAGTTCCGACTGGAGGCCGCATGGATCAGAAGCTGCTGGACGAAATCAACGAAAAACTGCGCGCCGTGCTGGCGCAAAGCCCGGCGGCGGACCTCGAGAAAAACCTGCGGGCGCTGCTCGCGGGGTGGTTTGCCCGGATGGACCTGGTCAGCCGGGAGGAATTCGACATCCAGCGCGAGGTGCTGGCACGCGCCCGGGCAAGGCTGGACGAACTCGAGCGAAAAGTGGCGGAACTGGAAGCTGCGGCGGCGCGCACACGCTAACCACGCGTCGGTCCGGCAGGCGCGGTCAGCCGCAGGCCGGCCGCAGCCGTTGTGTGGTTTTCCACCGTTTCCGGAATGGCGGATCCCGCGTGTCACTGGCCGTGCTTTACAGTCGCGCCCTCTCGGGCATGGATGCTCCGCTGGTGACGGTGGAGGCGCATCTCGCCAATGGCCTGCCGGCTTTCACCATCGTCGGCCTGCCCGAAGCCGAGGTGAAGGAGGCCAAGGACCGGGTGCGCGCGGCGCTGCAGAACGCGCAATTTGAATTCCCCGCCCGAAGGATCACTGTCAACCTGGCGCCGGCGGACCTGCCCAAGGAATCGGGGCGGTTCGATCTGCCGATAGCACTCGGCATACTGGCCGCGTCCGGGCAGATTCCCGGCAAAGCCGTCGGCGGCTATGAATTTGCCGGCGAGCTGGCGTTGACCGGCGCGCTGCGTCCGGTGCGCGGCGGTCTGGCGATGGCGTTGGCCGTGGCCCGCGACGGCCGGGCTTTTGTGCTGCCGAAAACCAATGCCGCAGAAGCGGCGCTGGCGCATGGTGCGGTCGTCTACGCCGCCGATACTCTGGGCGAGGTCTGCATGCCCCTGGCCGGTCGCGGCGGCTTGCCGCGCGCCTTGCCCGCCGAGCGGCACGATGAGTGCCCGTACCCCGACCTGATCGACGTCAAGGGACAGCATCATGCGCGGCGTGCTCTGGAAATTGCCGCCGCCGGCGGGCACAGCCTGCTGATGACCGGCCCTCCCGGAACGGGCAAAACCATGCTGGCGCAGCGACTGCCGGGACTGTTGCCGCCGATGACACAGCAGGAGGCGCTGGAATCGGCGGCCATCCAGTCCATCGGATCCGGCGGATTCGATGTCGCGACATGGATGCGACGCCCGTACCGCGCGCCGCACCACACGGCGTCGGCGGTTGCCCTGGTCGGTGGTGGCGGCAATCCGCGTCCTGGTGAAATTTCGATGGCAATGCATGGCGTATTATTCCTCGATGAATTACCCGAATTCGAACGCAAGGTTCTGGAGGTGCTGCGCGAACCCCTGGAATCGGGACGGATCACGGTGTCGCGCGCTGCGCGCCAGGCCGATTTTCCCGCACGCTTCCAACTGGTTGCCGCGATGAATCCCTGTCCCTGCGGTTATCTCGGCCACCATGCCGGGCGCTGTCGCTGTACGCCGGACCAGGTTGCGCGTTACCGCGCACGCATTTCGGGACCGTTGCTTGACCGCATCGATCTGCAGATCGAGGTACCGGCGCTGCCGCAGGCGGATCTGCTGCGCCGGACATCCGGCGAATCATCCGCGGCGGTACGCAGGCGCGTAGCTGCCGCGCGCGCCATTGCCATGAGCCGCCAGCAAAAGCCCAATGCAATGCTGGGGACACGCGAGACCGAACGCCATTGCGCAACAGATGCGCAGGGAGAGACCCTGCTCAAGCAGGCCATCGCGAGGTTCGGCTTGTCAGCGCGCGCTTATCACCGCATCCTCAGGCTGGCACGCACCATCGCCGATCTCGCCGGAGCGTCCGCGGTGGGCGGCGCGCATATTGCGGAGGCCATCCAGTACCGCCGCCTGGATCGCGCATGAGCGCCGTGCCGCGGCACGCGGCCCCGATCACGCTGCCGGTGCTCGCCGTGATACTCGCCGGCCTGGCGATGATCGGCCCGTTCACGATCGACACTTACCTTCCGGCTTTTCCCTATATCGCCGCGGATCTGCAGGGAACCCCGGCGCAGATGCAGCAGACATTGAGTCTTTATCTGTTTGCCGTGGCGCTGATGACCCTGTTCCACGGCACGTTGTCGGATTCGTTCGGGAGGCGGCCGGTGATACTGGCGAGCCTGATGCTCTACGTGGTGACGGCGGTTGGCTGCGCGCTGGCCACTACGCTGCCGCAACTGCTGTTCTGGCGTGCGCTTCAGGGACTGTCGGCAGGCGCCGGCATCATCATCGGCAGGGCGATCATTCGCGACAGCCAGCAGGGACATGAGGCGCAACGCCTGATGTCGCTGGTGACCATGATTTTCGGCATCGCGCCGGCTATTGCGCCGGTGATCGGCGGCTGGCTGCAGGCGGCGTCGGGGTGGCGCTCGATTTTCTGGTTCCTTGCGCTGTATGGCGCAGCCATGTTTGTTGCCGCCTGGCGGCGCCTGCCGGAGACGCATCCGGTGGCCGCGCGACAGCCGTTCCGGGCGCTGCCGCTGCTGCGCAACTACGCGCGGCTGGGTGGCAATCCGAAGCTGGTGCTGCTGTGTCTGGTCGTGGCATTCAATTTTTCGGGTTTTTTTCTCTACATCGTTTCCGCGCCGGCCGTGATCTACGACCTGCTCAAACTCACGGCGACGGATTTTCCGTGGTTGTTCGTGCCGGCCATAGGCGGCGTCATGCTCGGCGCATTCCTGTCCGGAAAACTTGCCGGCAAGCTGACGCCGCAGCGCACGGTACTGGCGGGATACCTGACCATGGGTGGCGCGGCCGTGCTGAATATTGCCTACTGCGCCACGCTACCGCCGGCGCTGCCGTGGACCGTGCTGCCAGTGATGATTTACACCGTGGGGATGGCGCTGACCATGCCCAGCGTGACCCTGCTGACACTGGATCTGTATCCGCAGTTGCGCGGCACGACTGCATCGTTGCAGGGATTTGCGCACAGCCTTTTTTCGGGGATCACGGCGGGGGTGATTTCCCCGCTGGTTTCAGGAAGCGCGCTGACGCTCGGCCTGGCCATGAGCCTGTTGTTGCTGGCGGGGGCAAGCGCGTGGACATTGTATGTCCGGGGGAGCCGGCACGGCCGCGAATGATCGCGGCCGCAGTCCTGCCCGACGTAAGGGTCAAGCCGGTTGTTTGACCCGCGCCGGCTATTTCAGCACTGCTCCCAGGGCAGGCCGTCGTAACGCCAGCCGGTTTTCGAGCCGCGATGATGGCTTTCGTCGAGTTCACCCTCGAAGCCGTGCAGCACGTTGTAGACTTGGGTGAAGCCGGCCTCTTCCAGCGCGTGGCCCGCGTCCAGCGAGCGGTTGCCGCTGCGGCAGATCACGATGATCGGGCGGTCGACACTGGCTGCTTTTTTGACGTGGGCGACGAAGTGAGGATTGATGTCCCAGTTCGGACCGTCATTCCACGCGACATGGATGGCTCCCACCGGGTGGCCGACGAACAGGTATTCCATCTCGCTGCGGCAGTCGATGAATACCGAGTTCGGGTTCTTCTTGAGGAATTCGTGGGCTTCCTTGGGTTCGAGATGTTTCATGGCGCATCGCAGGTCGTCGGGGAAGGCGCATTATAGGCGCGCGCCGCATTCCGGGCCAGAAGCCGGGGTGTGCACTAAGCCCATGATAAAATTCGCGCCTTTTCGGCCTTCCGGGCCGTCATCAGGCGCTGCGTGAATCCATGAGTCACTCCCGTATCCGGCAATTGCCCGAACTCCTGTCGCGCCGCATCCTGATCCTCGACGGCGCCATGGGCACCATGATCCAGAACTACAAGCTGGACGAGGCGGCCTATCGCGGCAAACGCTTCCGGGATTTCGCGCATGAAGTGAAAGGCAACAACGACCTGCTGGTGCTGACGCAGCCGCAGATCATCCGCGAGATCCACGAGCAGTATCTCGATGCCGGCGCCGACATCATCGAGACCAACACCTTCAATTCGACCTCGGTCGCCATGGCGGATTACCACATGGAAGACCTGGTCTACGAGTTGAACGTCGAAGCGGCAAAACTGGCACGCGCAGCGGCTGATGTCTACGAAAAGAAGGATGCAGCGCGGCCGCGCTTCGTCGCCGGTGCGCTGGGGCCGACCAACCGCACGGCGTCGATTTCGCCGGACGTCAACGATCCGGGTTTCCGCAATACCAGCTTCGATGCGCTGGTGGCGGCGTACACCGAGGCCATCCGCGGGCTGGTCGACGGTGGCGCCGACCTGTTCCTGGTGGAAACCATCTTCGACACGCTGAACGCCAAGGCGGCGCTGTTCGCGATCGACCAGTACTGCGAGGAGCACAAGCTCGAAATGCCGGTGATGATCTCAGGCACCATCACCGACGCCTCGGGCCGCACGCTGTCGGGCCAGACGCCGGAAGCGTTCTGGAACTCTGTGCGCCATGCGAAACCGATCACGGTCGGGCTGAACTGCGCGCTGGGCGCGAAGCTGATGCGGCCGTACATCGAGGAAATCTCGACGGTGGCCGATACCTTCATCTGCGCTTATCCCAACGCCGGATTGCCCAACCCGCTGGCGCCCACGGGATACGACGAACTGCCGGACGACACTGCGGCGTATCTGCTCGACTTCGCCAAAAGCGGCTTCGTCAACGTCGTCGGCGGCTGCTGCGGCACGACGCCGCCGCACATCCGCGCGATCGCACAGATCGTGAAAGACCTGCCGCCGCGCAGGGTGCCGCAGATCGAGAAAAAAACCCGGCTGTCGGGGCTGGAGCCGCTGAACATCGGCGACGACTCGCTGTTCGTCAACGTCGGCGAGCGCACCAATGTCACCGGTTCGCGCGCCTTCGCCAGGCTGATCCTCGCCGGCAACTACGCCGAGGCGGTGGCGGTGGCGCGCCAGCAGGTGGAGAGCGGCGCGCAGGTGATCGACGTCAACATGGACGAGGCGATGCTCGATTCGAAGGCGGCGATGACCACCTTCCTCAATCTGATCGCATCCGAGCCGGACATCTCGCGGGTGCCGGTGATGATCGACTCCTCGAAATGGGAGGTGATCGAAGCCGGGCTGAAGTGCGTACAGGGCAAGGCCATCGTCAACTCGATCAGCATGAAGGAGGGCCTGGCGCCCTTCAAGCACCAGGCGCGGCTGGCGCGGCGCTATGGCGCCGCGGTGGTGGTGATGGCCTTCGATGAGCAGGGTCAGGCCGATACGTTGCAGCGGCGCATCGAAATTTCGAAGAAGGCCTACGACATCCTGGTCGATGAAATCGGCTTTCCGCCGGAAGACATCATCATCGATCCGAACATTTTCGCGATCGCCACCGGCATCGAGGAACACAACCGTTACGCCATCGATTTCATCGAGGCCACGCGCTGGATACGGCAGAACCTGCGTTACGCGCGGGTCAGCGGCGGACTGTCGAACGTGTCGTTTTCGTTCCGCGGCAACGACCCGGTGCGCGAGGCGATTCATACGGCATTCCTCTATCACGCGATCAAGGCCGGGCTGACCATGGCCATCGTCAACGCCGGCCAGATCGGCGTCTACGACGAGATTCCCAAGGACCTGCTCGAGCATGTCGAGGACATCCTTTTTGACCGCCGACCCGATGCGGCGGAGCGCATGGTGACTTTTGCCGAAACCGTCAAGGGCAAGGGCAGGGTGGCCGTCGAAGACCTGGCCTGGCGCGAGGCGCCGGTAGCCGAGCGGCTGACCCACGCGCTGGTCAGGGGCATCACCAACTGGATCGTTGAAGACACCGAGGAAATGCGCCTGAAGATCGAAGCCGAAGGCGGGCGTCCGATCCAGGTCATCGAAGGTCCGCTGATGGACGGCATGAACGTGGTCGGCGACCTGTTCGGCGCCGGCAAGATGTTCCTGCCCCAGGTGGTGAAGTCGGCGCGGGTGATGAAGCAGGCGGTGGCCCACCTGGTGCCCTATATCGAAGCGGAAAAGGCGCGCCTGGGCGACGTGCGCGCCAAAGGCAAGATCGTGCTCGCCACGGTGAAAGGCGATGTCCACGACATCGGCAAGAACATCGTTGCGGTCGTGCTCCAGTGCAACAACTACGAGGTGGTGAACCTCGGCGTGATGGTGCCGTGGAAGCAGATTGCCGAGGTGGCGGAGAAGGAAAAGGCCGACATCATCGGCCTCTCCGGGCTGATCACGCCGTCGCTGGAGGAAATGGCGCACAACGCGCGAGAAATGCAGCGCGCGGGCATGAGCGTTCCGCTGCTGATCGGCGGTGCGACGACCTCGCGCGTGCATACCGCGGTGAAAATTGCGCCGCATTATTCCGGGCCGGTGGTATGGGTGCCGGATGCCTCGCGCAGCGTCAGCGTGTGTTCCAGCCTGCTCTCCGATGACCAGCGCAAGGGTTATCTCAACGATGTCGCTGCTGAATACGAACGCATCCGCGAGCAGCATGCGGGCAAGAAGGGCCCGGAACTGATTTCGCTGGCCGAAGCACGGGCCAATGCGCATGCCACCGACTGGCGGCGCTACGTGCCGCCGAAGCCCGAGATGATCGGGCTGAAGCCGCTGAAGAACTACGACCTTGCCGAAATCGCCCGCCATATCGACTGGGGTCCGTTTTTCCAGACCTGGGACCTGGCCGGGCCGTATCCGGCGATCCTCAAGGATCCGGTGGTCGGCGAAGAGGCGCGCAAGGTGCTCGCCGACGGGCAGGCCATGCTGAAGAAAATCATCGAAGGCCGCTGGCTCACGGCGAACGGCGTGTTCGGCCTGTTTCCCGCCGCGCGCGTTGATCACGAGGACATCGCTATCTATGCCGACGAGTCGCGCACGAAGAAGCTGATGACCTGGCACAACCTGCGCCAGCAGAACCGCAAGCCGACCGGGCGGCCGAACCTGTGCATCGCCGATTTCGTCGCACCTCAGGAATCGGGCGTTGCCGATTACGCCGGCGTTTTCGCGGTGACGGCCGGGCTCGGCATCGAAAAACGGATCGCACTTTTCGAGAAGCAGCACGACGATTATTCGGTGATCCTACTCAAGGCCCTGGCCGACCGCCTGGCCGAGGCTTTCGCCGAATTGCTGCACCTGCGGGTGCGCCGGGAATTCTGGGGATACGCAAAAGACGAGGCGCTGGACAACGATGCGCTGATTGCTGAAAAGTATCGTGGCATACGCCCGGCACCGGGTTATCCGGCGTGCCCGGATCACACCGAAAAAGGCGCTCTGTTCGAACTGCTGCAGGCCGGCCGCATCGACATGCGCCTGACCGAATCCTTCGCCATGTTGCCGGCGTCATCGGTCAGCGGATTCTATTTGTCGCATCCCGAGTCGCAGTATTTTGCGATCGGCAAGATCGACCGCGACCAGGCGGCGGATTACGCGCGTCGCAAAGGCATGTCCGTCACTGATGCCGAACGCTGGCTGGCACCGGCGCTCGGTTACGACCCCGCTTGACGCAGCTTTCCGTTGCGCCTGCCGCGCAGTTCCTTGCGCTTGCCCACGCCGGTCGCAACGCCGGGTGGCGCTACCTGGTGGGCATTTCCTTCATCGCAGCGGCCTGGCTGGTCGGCGGCAACATCGCCTATGTGCTGGCGCTGCAGCTGCCGCTGGGCCGCGTCACCGAGTTTGTCGCGGTCAACGCGAGCGTGCTGATGCTGCTCGCCGGCGTCCTCATCGCGGTCCATCTGCTGCACCGCCGTGGCTGGCGCACGCTGGTCACGCCGCGGCAAGCGCTGGACTGGGGGCGCATCGCCGAAGGCGCCGTGGTGTGGGCCGTGCTCGCGGTGGCGTTCGCGGTCGTGGAAAGCCTGCTTTACCCGGGGCGTTATGCGTGGAGCCTGGATCTGCAGCGCTGGCTGCCGTTCCTGCTGGCCGCGCTGCTGCTGACCCCGCTGCAGTGTGCCGCCGAGGAACTGGTGTTCCGCGGCTACCTGGTGCAGGCGCTGGGCCGCTGGCTGCGCCATCCCGCGCTGCTGGCGGTGCTGAGCAGCGCGATATTCACAGCGCCGCATCTCTACAACCCGGAAGTCGCTGCCTACGGACTGGCGATCATGGCAGCCAATTATTTCGTGATGGGGTTTTTCCTTGCGAGCGTCGCGCTGCGCGACGGACGGCTGGAACTGGCCATAGGCGCGCACGCGGGAAACAACCTGTTGCTCGCAGTGTTCATCAATTATGAGGATTCGGTATTCCGCACCGAGTCGGTGTTCACGGCGGGGGTGCTCGATCCCGTATATTCCCTGGTGACGCTGCTGCTGAGCATGATGCTGTTTCACCTGTGGGTTTTCAGGAGGTTTGCGATCCGCCATGAGTGACCGGTTCTCCGCTGCGGAAGTCGCGGATTTTCTGCGCGACGGCTACCAAGTGGTGCGCGGCCTGGTGCCGGCGGCCGCCTGCGCGCGCCTGCGCGCACTTGCTGAACGCGATCTCGCCGAGGCAAGGCCTCCCGTCGAATACGAAGCCGAAACCCGTTATCCCGGGGCGCCGCAATCGCTGGATGCGCCAGGCGGTCGCACGGTACGACGCCTGCTGCAAGCCTATGCGCGTGATGCTGAGTTCCGGGAATGGGCGACCGCGACTCCGATCGTCAGCCGGCTGCGGCAGCTACTGGGGTCGCAGATCGCACTGTCGCAGGCGCATCACAACTGCGTCATGACCAAGGACCCGCGTTACAGCAGCGTCACCAGCTGGCATCGCGACATCCGTTACTGGTCGTTTCAGCGTCCGGAGCTGGTTTCGGTGTGGCTGGCTCTGGGAGAAGAACGCAGGGATAACGGATGCCTGCTGCTGCTGCCGGGTTCGCACGCGATGGATTTCGATGCAACGCGGCTGGATGAAGCGCAGTTCCTGCGCACCGATGCTGCCGAAAATGCGGCTCTGCTGCAGACGCAGGTATGCGCCGAACTGGATCCCGGCGATGTGCTGTTTTTTCACTGCCGGCTGTTTCACGCCGCGGGGCATAACCGCGCCGCGCACACCAAATTTTCCGTGGTGTACACCTACCGCGCGCTGGACAATTTGCCGCTGCCCGGTTCGCGTTCCGCTGGCCTGCCCGAGGTTAATCTGTAAGTATTTGTTTTTAAACGGTATTTTAGTGCAGCTTCACGCGCGGCTCGGTGCGCCGCGTGATCAGCCGCGCCAGCGTGTCGAAAAACACCTTGGCGAAACCGTGCAGCGCGTAGAGGTGCATGCGGTAAAGCGAGATGTACATCATTCGCGCGAACAGGCCTTCGATGAACAGGCTGCCGCCGATCAGCGCGCCCATCAGGCTGCCGACGGTGGAATAGTCGCCCAGCGATACCAGCGAGCCGAAGTCGCGGTAGACGAAGGGGCGCGGCGGTTTGCCGGCGAGGCGGCGTCGCAGCGTGGAAGTCAGCAGCGTGGCCTGCTGGTGCGCGGCCTGTGCGCGCGGCGGCACGTTGTGGTCGCGCCCCGGCCACGGGCAGGCCGCGCAGTCGCCGAGCGCAAAAATGTCCGGGTCGCGCGTGGTCTGCAGTTGCGGTGTCACCACCAGCTGGTTGAGCCGATTGGTTTCCAGGCCGGCAATGTCCTTCAGGAAATCCGGAGCCTTGATGCCGGCGGCCCACACCGTCAGTTCCGCCGGAATTTTGCGGCCATCGGCGAGGATCACGCCGTCGTGTTCGACGGCGGTGACGCGCGCGCCGGTGAGCACCTGCACCCGCAGTTTTTCCAGCAGTTCGGTAGTCGATGTCGACAGGCGTTCGGGCAGCGCCGGCAGCACGCGCGGGCCGGCTTCGATCAGAGTGATGCGGATGTCGCGCTCGGCGTCGATGCGCTCCAGCCCGAAGGCCACCAGTTCGCGGGTGGTGTGATGCAGTTCGGCGGCGAGTTCGACGCCGGTGGCGCCGGCGCCGATGATCGCGACATGCAGTTGTTCGGGCCGCAGGGGTTCACGCTGGGCATTGGCGCGGATGCAGGCGTTGATCAGCCGGTTATGGAAACGTTCCGCCTGCAGCGGCGTGTCGAGGCTAATGGCGTGTTCCTGCGCACCCGGCGTACCGAAATCGTTGGTGCCGCTGCCCACCGCGAGGACCAGTGTGTCGTAGCGGATCTCGCGCTCGCCGATCAGCAGCCTGCCTTCTTCGTCGTGCGTGGGCGCGACCCGCACCACGCGGCGTTCGCGGTCCAGTCCCGCCATGCTGCCGAGGCGGAAGCGGAAATGGTGCCAGCGCGCCTGTGCCAGGTAATCCAGCGTGTGCTGGTCGATGTCCATGCTGCCCGCAGCGACCTCGTGCAGCAGCGGTTTCCACAAGTGGGTGCGCGACCGATCGATCAGCGTGACCTGTGCCTGGCCGCGGCGGCCGACGCTGTCACCCAGCCGTGTCGCCAGTTCGAGTCCGCCGGCGCCGCCGCCGACGATGACTATGCGGTGCGGATCATTTGCGGTGGACGGAGACTGATCGTTCATGTGCATGAAATTCCCTGATCCAGTATCGCATGCGGTTATGATTCCCGGCCATGGCCCGACGCAACAGCATCGATCATTACCGGGATCATGCCGGGAATTATGACGCCAGCGCGCAGCGCACGATGGCGCTGCGCCGGCGCACGATTTCCCGGCTGGCGCTGCAGCCTGGCGACGTCGTGCTCGACGCCGGCTGCGGCACCGGCCTGAGTTTCCCGCTGTTGCTGGAAGCAGTAGGCAGCGCCGGCGCCGTGATCGGAGTGGAGCACAGCCCCGAAATGCTGGCGCTCGCGCGGGCGCGGGTGGCCGCAGGCGGATGGTGCAACGTTACCCTGATCGGGTCGGCGATGGAAACGGCGCACTGGCCCGCAGCAGTGAACGCCGTGCTGTTCAACTATGCGCATGACGTGATCCGGTCGCCCGCAGCGCTGGCCAGCGTGTTCCGCCAGGCGCAGGGCGGCGCGCGCGTGGCGGTTGCCGGCATCAAACATCCGCCGCGCTGGCTGGATCCGTTCCGTTTGTACCGGCGCTTCAAGTCGCGCGGCTGTTACACCAGCATGGAAGGGCTGGAGACCCCCTGGGACCGGCTGCTGGCGTATGTGCCGGACCTGCGGGTCGAGAGTACGCTGCTGGGCACCGGCTTCATCGCCTGGGGCCGTTATCGCGGCGTGCCGGAATAAACCGCGCCGGTGTATGTTAATTGCGGCAGCGGCGACTGATATCCGGAGGTTGATGTCAGTGATGGACAATTCCGGAGAATGTCGTGACGACCAGACGTATATTGATGCTGTTTCCCAAGGACTGGGACCGGGTGGAGCTCGAACACCCGCGTTACCAGGCCGGCTACCGGTTTTTTTACGAAGGGTTTGATCTATTCCGTTTTCCTGACAATGCGCGCCTGCTGACCTTTGATGCACGGCGTTATGTCGACCTGCTGGTGCGGCGTTACCGCGGCCGCATCGACGGCGTGGTCAGCAACAATGAACATTTCGGTGCGTTGATCGCCGCGGTGGTGGCCCGGCGCCTGGGGCTGCCGGGCATGGATCCGGCGGTCATCATCGCCGCCCAGCACAAGTACTATTCGCGCTGCCTGCAGCAGAAAATCGTTCCTGAGGCGACGCCGCGGTTTTCGGTGCTGCCCTACTCGAAACACATCGACCGCGGGCCGGAAATCGGCTTTCCCTGTTTCGTGAAACCGGTGAAGGCGACCTATTCCGTGCTGGCGCGTCGTGTCGACGATCTCGGGCAGTTGCGGGCGCTGCTCGCTTTTTCGCCGCTGGAACGCCTGATCCTGCGCAAGCTGGTGCAGCCTTTTGACGACCTGATGCCGCTGTACACGCCGTTTTCGATCGGCGCGCGTGCGATGATCGCCGAGGAAATCCTGCGCGGCGACCAGATCAACATCGACGGATACGTGCACAAGGGCAGGGTGACGGTGCTGGGCATGGTCGACGAAGTGATGTATCCCGGCACGCAGGCCTTCATGCGTTTTGAATATCCTTCGCGGCTGGATGACGGCATGCGCCGGCGCGTGACGGCGCTGACGGAAAAACTGTTGGCGGGATTTGACTACAGCCACGGCTTTTTCAACGTCGAGATGGTCATCGACCGCGAATCCGGCGCCATCCGCATCGTCGAGATCAACCCGCGTATGGCCTCGCAGATCATGAACCTGTACCGGCGCGTAGAAGGCTGCGATCCCTATGCCATGCTGCTGGACCTCGCGACGGGTGAGGCGCCGCAGCCGGTGCGGGGTGCCGGCGAATTCCGCGCCGCGGCGAGTTTTGTGTTCCGCCGTTTCGACGGCCGCGCGCCTGAGCGCGTGCTGTCGCTGGCTCAGATCGAGGCCATCCACCGCCGTTATCCGGATGCACGGCTGATGCTTTACCTGAAACGCGGCATGGGTCTTGCACGTGAAATGAAATGGCTGGGCAGCCACCGCTACGCGGTGCTCAACCTCGGCGGCCGCGACGCCGCTGACCTGCATACGCGCTACGAGGCTATCCGCCGCGAGCTTGCGCTGGGTGCGGGCGCGCCAGGCTGAGCCGGCCGATCACCGCCTGGTACTGAAGCGGATTTCGCACAGTTCCGGGTGCGGGGCAGCGGCTTTGCAGCGCGGATCGCGTATCATTTGCCCCGAATTCAAAAGACTGAACATGCATATCCACATACTCGGCATCTGCGGAACCTTCATGGGCGGGCTTGCCGTGCTGGCGCGTGCCGCCGGCCACCGGGTGACCGGCTGCGATGCCAACGTCTATCCGCCGATGAGCACCCAGCTCGAAGCGCAGGGCATCACGCTGATCCAGGGGTACGAACCCGACCAGGTCGACCTCAGGCCCGACGTGTTTGTCATCGGCAACGTGGTCACGCGTGGCAATCCGCTGATGGAGGCCGTGCTCAACCGCGGCCTGCCGCACGTCTCCGGCCCGCAATGGCTGCGTGACCATGTCCTGCAGGGCCGCTGGGTGCTGGCTGTCGCCGGCACCCACGGCAAGACCACCACCAGTGCGATGCTGGCGTGGATCCTCGAACACGCCGGGCTCAATCCCGGTTTCCTGATCGGCGGCGTGCCGCAGAATTTCGACGTGTCGGCGCGCCTGACCGAAACGCCGTTTTTCGTGATCGAGGCCGATGAATACGACACTGCGTTCTTCGACAAGCGTTCGAAGTTCGTGCATTACGCGCCGCGTACCCTGGTGCTCAACAACCTCGAGTACGACCACGCCGATATTTTTCCCGACCTCGCGGCGATCGAAACCCAGTTCCATCACCTGGTGCGCATCGTGCCCGGCAACGGCCTGATCGTGGCCAACGGCGCCGATGCGGCGCTGGAGCGTGTGCTGGCGCGCGGTGCGTGGACGCCGGTGGAGCATTTCGGCGGCAAGGGCGCATGGCAGGCCGGCGAGGCCGATGCGCACGGCGCTTTTGAAGTGACCCACGAAGGCGCGTCGCGCGGCCGCGTGATGTGGGAGCTGCCCGGCGAGCACAACCGCATGAACGCGCTGGCCGCCATCGCCGCGGCAAGACATGCCGGCGTACCGGCAGTCGGCGCCGTCGATGCGCTGGGCCAGTTCCAGGGCGTACGGCGGCGCATGGAAACCCGCGGCACGGTGCGCGGCATCACCGTCTACGACGATTTTGCGCACCATCCGACGGCGATCGCCACCACCGTCGCGGGATTGCGCCGCAAGGCCGGCGCTGCGCGCATCCTCGCGGTGATCGAACCGCGTTCCAACACCATGAAGCTGGGCGTGATGAAACAGGCGCTGCCCGGCAGCCTCTCTGCGGCCGACCGCGTCTACTGTTACAGCGGCGGCATCAACTGGGATGCCGCCGAAGCGCTGGCGCCGCTGGGCGACAAGGCACAGGTGCACAGCGATCTCGCGGCATTGATCGACGCCGTAGCCTCCGCTGCGCGGACGGGTGACCACGTGCTTATCATGAGCAACGGCGGTTTTGGTGGCATCCACGACAAGCTTCTGCAGCGCCTGGCGGCGTGATGGTGTTCCCGCCGTGGTGAATATTCCCGACGACGCGCTGGGCGCGTTCTGCCGGCATACCCATGTCGCGCTTTCCGGATCAGGTTTGGGCCCGCTCGCCAACCTGACCTTCGGCGTCAAGGACATCTACGACATTGCCGGGCACAGCACCGGCTTTGGCAGCCCCGACTGGCTGGCCACACACGACGCGGCGACGCGTACTGCGCCGGTCGTCACGGCGCTGCTCGCCGCCGGCGCCGACATGGCGGGCAAAACCCAGACCGACGAACTGACCTACAGCCTCAACGGCGAAAACGCGCATTACGGCACGCCGGTCAACGTCAACGCGCCCGGGCGCATTCCCGGCGGCTCGTCCAGCGGATCGGCGGCGGCGGTTGCCGGCGGGCTGGTCGATTTCGCGCTCGGCAGCGACACCGGCGGCTCGGTGCGCGCGCCGGCGGGTTTCTGCGGCATCTACGGCATGCGGCCGACGCACGGGCGGGTGTCGCTGGAGGGCGCCTGCCCGCTGGCGAAAAGTTTCGACACCGCGGGCTGGTTTGCGCGCGATGCGGCATTGCTGGAACGTGTCGGGCAGGTGCTGTTGGGCATGGAGACTGCGCCTGCGCCCGGAAGGTTCATGCTGGCCGAAGACGCGGTCGCACTGCTCGACAGTGCGGCGGCGGAAGCATTCGATGCGGCACTGGCATCCGTGCGCGCCGTCTGCGGACCGCTGCATCTGGTCACCGTCAGCAGCGAAGGACTGCCGCAGTGGTTCCAGGCCTTCCGTGTGCTGCAGGGCGCGGAAATCCACGCCGAGCACGGCGACTGGGTGGCGCGGGTAAAACCGAAGCTCGGTCCCGGCGTGA
>Ga0222714_10003915_pt1 | contig 14874 bp, 10 predicted proteins | sample C33_3DmetaG_FD_165048 | JGI IMG/M metagenome (GOLD analysis project Ga0222714, IMG submission 165048) | Estuarine water microbial communities from San Francisco Bay, California, United States - C33_3D | ecosystem: Environmental > Aquatic > Marine > Unclassified | place: USA: California... | reverse complement strand
AGCACCAGTCCCCGCGTTGTTTATAACTCTATCTACTCTAAGTTCAGACATTCGTAGTAACTTCTTTTCTAGTTATTTATTCTTTAATATACTTATTTCAGTCTTTAATTCTTCTATTTGATTTTGCTGTTCTTTAATTGCTTCAACTAATACTCCAATCATATTAGAGTATGATACTGATTTTATTCCATTATCAGTCTCTACCAGTTCAGGAATAACTTCTTCTACTTCTTGAGCAATTAATCCAAGAGAAGGTTTATTATTTTCTAACCAATCAAATCTTACACCTTGAAGTCTTTGAACGAGAGCAAGAGAATTATCAATCGGTCTTATGTTTGTTTTTAAAGTCTTATCAGACAAAGAAGTAAATTGAGTTGCCGAAAAATTACCAGTTGAAGGATTAAAAGTTAGTTTTGTGCTTGAAATAACCGCAGTTGTATAAGACCCCGAAGTTGCACTTGAAAGCGTTGGGTAAAAAGTGGAGTTAGTTGTAGTATTATCACTTAATGTGGCACCACTAGCACTAGCACTAGCACTTGCACTTGCTGTAACAGTAGTCCAGCGTGTTCCATTTCCAGTGGACTCCAAATACTGCCCAGTGCTTCCAGTAGAATTACTGGCATTAATTGCACCAACATTTAAGGCAGTATTTGAAGATGTTCTTAACCTATTAAGTCCCATAAGGATCCTCTGAATGGAGTATTATGCCTGTGCCTCAGTCCAAGATAGTCTTCCAACAACCGTTGCGGCAGTGGTTGTACTTAAATTGGTCACCACAATTGTAAGAGTATCTGGACCATCTGGATAAATGTTAGAGTTAGAGTTTGTACCTCCTCCACCAAGAATACAGTTACCCAAATCACGAACAGTACTCAAATCAATTGAAGTAGTTGTGTTAACAAAGAAACCACCAGTAGTTTCTCCACCAGATACAGTAGTTGAACCACCCGCATAGTTTGCGATTTGTGCCAAACTAGAGTTTTGAAGACCAGCAGTGTTATTAACAACATTAGTCCAAGCAGTTGTTGATGATGGAGTTCCATTCAACACAGCAGTTACAAGAATGTTTGAGTTTGCTGATGTAAGAGAAATATCAAGTGCTCTCAAAATTAACTGCATTCTATTAATCAGTTCTCTTGAACCAAGTGCAGCAGCAATACCCTGATCTACCGAAGGTGCAACACGAATTGAGAATAGTGCTCTTGATGAAGAAGCAGGAACAGATGTTACTGTTGTTTGCCCATAAGTAAACACCAGCGATTTATCATCATCATATCTACCATCCATCATAAAACTTGTACCCCAGTGAGAGATAGTCGGAGCAAAGGATGGATATGCATATTCAACTGTTACTGGTGCAGTTGCAGAGTATGTAAATGATTGTCCAGATGATGCTCCCATCGGTGAAATGGACACCGTTGGGTTTGCAGTTGAAGCAGCATTGGACATTGTAAAGGTTCCAGATCCAATTGAAGTAATCCAAGTATTATCTGGAATTGCAGTTGCTGCTACTCTCTGACCAACCTGTAAGTTAGTTGTGGATGCTGTGGCAACATTAGATCCAGCAGAAATAGTCAGTGCAAGAGATGAGTTTCCTGATCGTGCTCTTGTTACACCAGTTAATGAATTAGTTGTAATACCAGTATAATCGACATACTCATACTTTGTGGAATCTCTAATTAAAGCGGTTCCTGATGTTGCAAATCCTGCCGTGCTTGCAATACCAACAGTTGTATCAGAGGCACCAACACTTCCAGTAATAATGGTTGTTGGTGGAGCAGCGATTGATTCATATCTTGCTGGTAAGTTACCAGACCTCATATATGCTTCCGTATTAGCATTATTATTTGCTAACTTATGGCAATAAATTACATCACCTGTAGGTCCACGGAATCCCCAACGAACAAATCCAGCACCATACCAAGAATAGTCAATGTAGAACATTTGCATTCTAGTTAAGTCAATATTATAACCAGAAGGTCCAGTTCCATCACACTTATCAATATTCCACTGTGATTGTGGAATTTTTACATCTACTGTCTTAGATACAGTTGCATTTGTAATATTGGATGGTCCTCTGTAAGCAGGACTAATTGTAAGAGAAGTATCACTCGCAATATCAAGAACACGGTAAGACATTCCACGAATAACAATATAATCGCCGGGTCTCAATTGTTTAGAAAATGCAGTTGGGAATGCTGATGCTGTTTGAGTAACTGTACTTCCACCAGCATTTACACTAATTCTACCTGAAATTTGATATGTAGAACTTCTACGAACTGCATAAAGTTGTTGACCATCAAATTCAAAAAACAATCCATTTTGTTGGTCAAATGCACCAAGTCTGTTGGAGAATCCATTCCACGCATTTACATTAAGATAATATTGTCCAGTTGCTGCGGTGCTAGGTAATGTGGATGTACAAAGATAAGTAAATGTATTAAATCCAGTAACTGCTGCTACCGTGAAAGTTCCATTATATCCAGTACCATCAGCACCTGATACTGTAATTGAAACACCAGGAACAACACCAGACATATTAAGTGATTCTTTGGTCTGAACAGTAACTGTACTACCTGCTGCAGTTCCAGAAGCAGTTAATGAATCAATTTGATAAGTTGGTTTTAAGATTGTTCCAGAACTAACCTGAACACCTTTACCTGACTGATAACGGAAATATCTTCTTGTTTGACGAATTGCTTGTATATTATTAGAATCTGAGTTAGCACTAAAAATTACACCACCATCAAATGGTCTATGTAAATATTGCGATTGAGGTCTTACATAAACCGCAGCAGATCCAAATGAAAGACCAGAGGGAACACCAGCAGCAAAAGAATAATAGACAAATACTGTTGGACTTGTTACGGCAGCGACAAAGAAGTTTCCGTTTGGTGGGTTAGTTCCAGTAATACCAGTAACTGCAATTTCATTGCCAATTGAAAGACCGTGAGGAACTGTTGTTGTTACAGTAACAGCATTTCCTGATGTGGTGATACTTGAAGGTGCTGCACCAATTTGAGCGCCAGAATATAAAGATCCAGCAAAAATTTGAGTTTTGTTTGAATCAAATAATGCAGTAACAGCAGTTGTATTGATTGCTTTTGCAGTATATGTAATGGTTCCCGATCCACCACCACTTTCAATCACGAAGATACCATTTGCAAAAGGAAGTAATGCATCCTGAACAAAAATTGAAGTCCCGTTTGCAGCAAAAGATCCAGAAGATAAAACAACAGTAACAGTTCTAGAACCATTATTCATTGTAATGGAACTGATATTCGCTACTGGTGCTTGTGCCTGGAACGCAAATGGACGATTGTTTATCATTGACAAACTTTCCCATTTTGTGGTTTGAGTTCCGTACTCAAAGTCAGTATCAATCAGTGCTTGTGGTTGAGAAATTCTGAATTTATTAACAGGGTCAGTATATGTTTCTGCTGGTCTAAATGACTCATCATATTCATCAATTGTAAATTGAAGTTTATCAGTACTGCTCATAGAAGCAGTATTATAATTCAATACAATTGTAGTGGTATTAGCGTTCGCAGTTCCAGAGGTAGTATATGAAGTCGCTTTTAAGTTTGGATCAGAAAAATTATAGATAACCTGATTCGTCGTCACATTCGTGATCAATACCATTCTTTCTCTTGGTATTGCACGAGGAATAACAATAGTTTTTGTTGAAGGAGTAAAGGTATAACCAGTTTCAAGTAATACTTTTCTTGCCATTGAAAAAAAATCCCCTACTTATGTTTGGATGCTTTGCTTTAAGTTATTTATAATTTAGAAAAGAATATCCAAAGCATTAAATGGATATCTTCTTGTCGTTGATTTAGTTGTTCCAGCAGTTGTTTTAATCATAACTTCACTACCTTCTGGCAGTGCTTCTGTAAATTTAATATTGCCATCATAATCAATTGTATATCCAGATCTTGATACCAGAAGTGAGTTATTAAATACATACTCAGTATTATGAACATAAGCAGATTGCATAATTCCATCAACACTAATCAGCAATCTAAATGGATTAGAAACTGCAACAGTTTCATAATTAAATGTTGGAGTGTATGTATTTTCTCCACCAGCAGGACTAATCTGGTCTAATTCATAAAGATCACCAACAGGAATACCAGTTAACTGCGAACCATCACCCTTGAATGATGTTGCAACAACATCATCAAGATTATTCAAACGATCCATAATAATTGTTGTTCCAGATCCCACTGTAATTGTAGATCCAGTTGCAACATTAATATTCTTATGAACTGTATATAATGTTGTATTTGCTGGTAGTGTTACACTTGAACTTATGTTTTGATCATCTCCAAAAAATCCAAGTGTTGAAATTCCAGTAAGATTTGAACTAGTAGAAGGTGTTGCCCAAGCAAGACCATTTCCAGTTGATTGCAAAACTTGACCACTTGACCCAGTAGTTGCTCCAGCAGAAATTTGAGATAAAGTAGAAACACCAGAAACATTCAGTTGAGCAACTGATGCAATACCACCAATAACAGAAGTTGCTATACCTGCCGAAGTAGCATAAGTCGCTATACCAGCATTTGTAGCATAAGTTGCTATACCTGCCGAAGTAGCATAAGTCGCTATACCTGCCGAAGTAGCATAAGTCGCTATACCAGCATTTGTAGCATAAGTTGCTATACCTGCCGAAGTAGCATAAGTTGCTATACCTGCCGAAGTAGCATAAGTTGCTATACCAGCATTTGTAGCATAAGTTGCTATACCAGCATTTGTAGCATAAGTTGCTATACCAGCATTTGTAGCATAAGTTGCTATACCTGCCGAAGTAGCATAAGTCGCTATACCAGCATTTGTAGCATAAGTTGCTATACCAGCATTATTGGAGTATCCAGAGAAGGTAGAGAATCCAGATACTTCAGAATAAGTTGCTATACCACTTGAAGTTGCATAAGTTGCACTAGATGCATTACCATTTAAATTTCCTATGAAAGTTGTAGCAGTTACAACTCCAGTAAATTTACCATCACCAACAACGTGAAGTTTTGCTGTTGGATTTGTGGTTCCAATTCCAAGATTACCAGAAACATAAGCACCACCACTATGAACCTGTAGAGTTTGGTTTGCAGTTCCCGTGGAAGTTGCCGTTCCTACAAGAACGGGGTAAGAACCAGTATGAGTTAATTCAAGTCTATCAATAGCATTATTCGCTGCATTAGTTGTAACTCGTAAAGCATAAGGAGCTGTGTTATTTAACCTTAAAGCAATATTACCACTATCAGCTGTTAGTCCCCATTCTGGTGTATTTGTTATATCAGTTTCTTTTAAAAATAGTTGAGGATTTATGCCTTCAACTCTTATATCTCCACCAGATACATGAAGTTTATCCGTTGGATTTGTTGTTCCTATACCAACATTGCCATTCAGTCTGTAGATGTCGTTACCAGATCCAGAAGACCATCGAGATGCAATGAATAGACTATTGTTCTGATATAGAAGACCATTGAAGTTAATGTCTCCATTAACGTCTAATGTATATGCAGGTGAAACTGAGTTAATACCAACTCTTGGTCCGTTAGTGGTCTTAATAATAGTTCCACCAACACCAACATTAAGAAGAGCAGCAGTTGCAAGTCCAGTTACATTTAGAGTTGTTGCAGATGCAATACCAAGACTACTTTCACCAGTTACGCTAATGTTACGTACAGTCGCTTCATCAAATACAAGGTCATTTTGAATGTAAAGGTTTCCGCCAACATAAAGGTCACTACGGAATGTTCCTACACCAATAAAGGTTGAAAGACCAGATACACTCAGTTGGTTAGAGAACAGTGATGTTGCAGTTGTAACTCCAAGTGTTGTAATACCAGAAGTTACTGTAAGAGCTAAGAACGAAGGCGTATCAGAGACACGAACTGTTGCAATACCATTAGGTTGTGGATCTGCTGTTGCAACAATATTACTTCCCCTGAAGTCAAGTTGAGTGATACTTCCAGCAGTTCCTACGATTAGACCTTCATCACTAACGTTGAAACCATTCAGAATATTGTTTACAGAGAAGATACCAGGAACACTTGCCCAAGTCCATCCACCAAAACCATCTGCCTTTGCAAGATATTCAGGTCCACCAAAATCAGTTCCATTATAAGTTAACTTTGGAGCGTGAAGAGTAGATAGTGTTGAAACACCAGAAACATAAAGTTGTGATGCTGTAACAACACCAAGAGTTGAAATGCCAGTCGAATTAATATTCGTAATCGTGGCGTCTGTACTATTCAGTCTTGTAATAGTTCCAACACCAGCATTCACTTGTCCATTGAATGTGGTGGCAGTTACAACACCAGATACAAGAACATCACCTTGAACTTGCAGTTTTGATGTTGGGTTTGCTACTCCAACTCCAAGGTTATCAGATATATAAACACCACCAGTAACTTGAAGTCTTTGTGATGGGGTTCCTGTTGAAGACCCAGTTCCAACTAATACTGGACCATTTGTGAATGTAGAGATACCAGAAACAGTCAGTTGTTGTGCGCTTATGTTTGTGGCAGATGTTGTACCTAATGTACTAATGCCACTTGAATTGATATTTGTTAGAGTGGCATTAGTACTATTCAGAGTTGTGATAGTACCGACACCAGCATTAACTTGCCCATTAAATGTGGTGGCAGTTACAACACCACTAATATTTACATCACCACGAACAGTTAGAGCACCTAATAATGTAGAAGTTCCAATACCTACATTGGATAATCTGTAAATATCAAGACCATTTGATGTTGCAGTCCAACGAGAAGCAATAAATGGTTGATTGTTTTGGAATAGTGATCCATTAAAGTTAATGTTTCCATTGATATCTAAACTTCCAGCAATGGATACATTATTTTGGAACGTTGCAAATCCAACAAAAGTAGAAACCCCAGTTACATTTAAACGATCAAGTGTGGATCCACCAGTTACATCCAATCCACCATTGGAATCTATGAGACCAGTAAAGGTAGATACACCAGTAACGTTTAAACGGTCAAGTGTTGATCCACCAGTAATATCTGCACCACCATTAGCATCTACGAGTCCAGTAAATGTAGATACCCCAGTTACATTTAAACGATCGAGTGTAGAACCACCGCTAACATCTAATCCTCCATTGGCATCTACAAGACCCGTAAATGTAGATACACCTGTGACTGCTAGAGTATTATTAAGAGTAACTTGACCACTAATATCTGCTCCACCATTAGCATCTATAAGACCTGTAAAGGTAGATACCCCAGTTACATTTAAACGATCAAGTGTAGAACCACCAGTGATATCTGCTCCGCCGTTAGCATCTACAAATCCAGCAAAGGTAGATACACCAGTGACGTTTAAACGATCTAGCGTAGAACCACCAACAACATCCAGACCACCATTAGAATCTATAAGTCCGACAAAAGTGGAAACTCCACTTACATTTAAAGTTGTTGCGTTTGCAATACCAAGAGTGCTTATACCACTTACATTAATATTACGAACAGTTGCTTCATCAAAGACAATATCATCTTTTACATAAAGATCACCACCAACATAAAGATCACCACCAGTGGTCGTAATACCACCAGCAGAAGAAAGTGTTGTAAGACCGGTTACATTCAGATCATTTGGAATGAGAACCGTTGGATTGGCGTTTGCCGTAAAGTTAATCGCCTGATATCCTTGACCATTATTAATACTGGAAGCACCAATGGTTCCTTGGAATGCTACATTTCCAGATCCATTGTAAATGTAGAATGAGTTAGTTCCGTCTGCTGCCTGAATAAAACCACTACTAGGTCTGAAACTGTTTGCAGTAATAATACCAGTTGCATTTACACTTCTTGCAGATACGACACCAACCGTTGTCAGTCCAGTAATGTTTAGATTACGACCATTAATCTCATCAACAGTCAGATCATCTTTTACATAAAGATCACCACCAACATAGAGATCTCCACCAGTGGTTGTAATACCACCATTACCTGCTAAGGTGGAAATCCCTAAGACGTTTAGATTTTTTGTGGCAGATAGATTAGGTGTATTGATTGTGTCATCAGTGAACTGTATTCCACTGACGGCAAAACGAACTCCATTAGGAACCTGAGTTGATCCAACACCAACTGCATAGTTAAATAACCAGGCATCTGTGGTTCCAACACCAAAAGTATTTTTGGCAACCCACATTATCTGCTTGTAGGTGTCTGGCATAGTATTAATGCCAGTTGCCTTAAAGGATACTAATGGAGAACCTTCGGTTGAGGCAATCGCAATACCACCGTGATTTGCAGTAGTATCCGTTGAAATATCATTACCAAAGGCATCAGTTGCAATACCAAGAGTAATTTCTTTATCAAATATTTTTAAATCTTGTGCAATAAGAACTGTTGCAGTTCCACCAATACTCAGATTTCCATCAATACGAACATTATTGTGGAAGACTGCCTGCGAATCATAAACATCAAAACCTGTTTGAACATTCAGGTTATTGATTGTGGCAATACCACTTACATTTAGATTATCAAGTTCAGTATGTCCAGTTACATCTAATCCACCGTTGGCATTTGCTTGCCCAACAAAAGTAGAAACACCAGTTACATTTAACTGATCAAGTGTAGAACCACCGCTGACATCTAATCCACCGTTAGAATCGATGAGTCCTGTGAATGTGGATACACCTGTAACGTTTAACCTATCAAGTGTTGATCCACCAGTTACATCTAATCCACCATTGACATCTACAAGACCAGTAAATGTAGATACACCACTTACATTTAGATTATCAAGTTCAGTATGTCCAGTTACATCTAATCCACCATTGGCATTAACTTGCCCAGTGAGTGTTGATATACCAGATGCCAGAAGATTTCTGGTAGTAATATCGGCACCAACCGTAGCACCACCAGAAATACTAACACCACCAACATATAATTGATTTGCAACATACAAATCATTATTAAATGTTCCGACACCAACAAATGTAGATGCACCACCTACACGAATATCACCAGTAATATTTGTAGATCCAACAACAAATAGTGAATGCTGTTGTGCATTAGTTGTCCCAATACCAACCTTACCTATCGTTTGTAAGACTGTGCGGTTCTCGGTAACTGATGTAATACCAAGATTAAGATTCTGTTGTCTGCCGCTCTTATATGGTTGGGACATTTCTAATATTAGTTAAGAGTTTCTAGGATGCTTCCGATGAATTTAATATTGGTGGCACTATTCGAACTGATCTGAATAGAATCACCACTTTCAAGAATCAATTTACCAAACAATAGATTACTTGAATCATTTGCTGGTATTGGCAAATCTTTTACAATTTCAGTAGTTACCGAAGATCTTTTATGAGAAAAAGAAACGGTATGAGTGTCAGATCCAATATTTGCTGCCTGTGCTAGCAAAATAATTCCACTGTATCCGACAGGTGCAGTATAAATTCCGACAGTATTAACACCAACAACTTGTGTGATAGTTTGATATACGTTTAATGGTAATGGCATTTTAATCTCCTCCTAATGCGAGTATAAATGGTGTCATTGTGGCAAACAAACTCTTAGAATAGAACGTACCAGAAATCGTTCCTGTGACTTGGTTAATCTGAACACCATCACCAATTCGGAAATTTCCTGATTGATCAGTACTTGTATAAACAACTAGTCCACCATTTCTAGCATCTGTTTCGTTTTCTTGAATGGGAACTCCTCCTTGTGTAGGAAGAGCAGCATTAATATTTGTTCCAGAACCGATGTATTCAAATGAATGACCAGAAGCTAATACTCTACTCTGCTTAAAGAATGGAACTGTTGTTCCTACACCAACTGCATATGGAACGTTTTCATTCAAAGTAATCGTACAAATACCAGCGGATATTGGAGTTGATCGAGTAATTGAATAATATGTTGGAATTAATTCTGCCGTCCCTGTTGCTGTATTTATTCCAACATCAGGAGCGGAGAATGTGACTATTGGTGTAGAGGTATATCCTCTACCATTCGAAACCATTTCAACTGCAGTAACGGTATCTCCAGTCAGTTCTGCAACAGCAGTGGCGGTAACCCCCCAATCATTTCCAGTACTTGGATCACCAATTGTAATTGTTGGAGTTGAATTATATCCACTTCCAGCATTTGTAATATTAATCTTATTAACTGTATAATATAAATTTTCAAGATAAACAACTTGCCCATCAAATGGTCTTATCACATCAATCTTAACTGTACCACCACTGACATAAGTATGTGGTAGTGTCGATGTTCCCACATAAGCAGAGAAACTATTTGCCGCCCCAACAGAGTCAACTGTAAATACATATCCATAATTTCCAGTAGGATATGTTAATGTACCTGGTCCTGATGGGCAAGTAAACCCAAGACCAGCAATCGTCACACCCATACCAACTGTTAGATTATGATTGGTATTTGTTGTGATGGTTAAAAGACCAGTTGCATTATTATAAGTTGCAGTTTGAACTCCAAGTGTTGGTGTTGATAGGTCAACAACCACAGTATCAGAACCTGCGGTTATAGATGAAGTTACAATTCCAGTATATTGATTTGCACCGATTCCATCAGCAACAAGTGCATAGTTGCCGAATGAGGCATTAGAGTTAGTAAGATCACAAGCAGCACCTGATCCACAGAAGACTGCAATATCATCGCAGATGGTGAACAGCGAAACTAACTGAGCGTATCCACTATTTGTAATAGAAACTCCAATACCACCTTGATTGTATTGTGTGTAAGAGTCAACAACCATTGACTTCAATGGACCAATTGCTTTTGATCCGTCAATCTTCATCCCAATACTATTTGGAATGAAGTTTGTGCAGTTCTGAACGTATGGTGACTGTGCAAAATATTTGATTTCGTTTGGATCAAATGCAAAAATTGCCTTACCTGGATTCAGTGTTCCACTGTAAGACATTTCTGCAATATAGTTTCCAGGAGAAACGTAGAATAAATCTTGATTTGCATTAGTAGGAACGACAGTAACTTCTCTTAGACTGTCACCAACTATGCTAACCTGTGGTCCGATTGTAATTGGATTATCTTCTGTGTAAGTTCCAGCGGATACTTTAACAACTGTTCCTGGAATCGTTGAGGCAATCGCTACTGCTGCTTTGATCGTTGCCTTTGCATCACCTAATTTCTTACCTGTATTTGTATCGTTTCCGTCTTTTGTTACGTAGAGAATATTTGTAACGGAAACTCCCGAACCAACTCTGACTACATCCGTTCCAATACCAGGACGTGATCTAAGAGTAAAGAGATCAGCATCAAATGTATTGAGAGCTAATTCACCTAACTGTAAGTCTGTTGCCGCTGGCACCTTTCCAGGTACGGCAGATCTTTTAATTCTAAACGGAGTTGCCATTTATCGCATTCGGTATTTACCAGAAGAAGCAGTATATACTGCTTTCTTTTATTTATTCAAGATGCATTATTCCTTCTAGGACGATAAGCAAATAGATTCGTAGGAGGATCTGGTTTCATCCATTCTTCTATTTTATTTAATTTATCTTCACTATAAAAATCTTGCTGAACATACCATAACTTCCAATACTCGTGTCCCTTTGACTGGTTGCAATCGTGGCAACAACAAACTACATTCTTTGTAAAATCCATTCCACCTTTGGACTGTGGAACAATGTGGTCTATTGTGAGATTATCTTCTGACCCACAATAGGCACATTGTTGATTCCATTGTTCCTTTATATGTTGCCTCCACATTCGTTTTGCCTCACCAGAACTTGTTGCGTGTAAATGAAACAAGTATTCTTTTGGAGAATGTAGAGGTCCCATAAGTTATTGCGACTTATCTGTATTTATCTTTTTACAGGCACCTCTTGCCCATGCACGACTTAAACTATTCACGTAAGAACACGCTTTTTGTTTCTTTCCACAATAAGGACATTCCGCTTCTGGGGGATCTGCAATGTATCCATCAGGCGTATACATCCTTTTCTTTTTTTGATTCTCAGATTGTTTTCTTTTTCGGTGATTCATATAACCACAGGTTGCCCTTCACCTTCTGGAAGTTTGATCTGAGGTAGTTGATTAATTTTGTCAACCATCCATTCTTCCTGTTGTTGCTTATAAGGTTCTGTATTGATTGCTATTTCATTAGTTGGTAATGCTTTGGGTATTTCAATATCAATAACGTCACTCATTAAGGTTTTATTTTTTACAATCTCACGATTTGGTCCGTCCAGATGCATCATCATTTTTGCATCTTCAAAACTACCACAATCACAAATTTTTTTATGAGTTCTTCTTTCTCTTACTGAGAAATAATCTTCACTGTTGTACTTGTTCATTTTTTTGTTGCTTTTCTTTATTATAAGATACTTTGGCAGGTCTGTAAAGTTGCGGCCAAGTATCACGAATGATTTCTGCCAGTTTGTAAGGTGTTTCAGAAGTGATCATAAATCTTGCATTACAGATAATATAAACATAAAAAATCCAAATGCTATGAATGAGAAGAGGATGAGAAACATTTTAGGTTTTCTACTAGGAGTTCTAGTTCTTGTAGGGATGCGTCATTTTTAAGAGTGTTTGCTCTACTGGAAACGACCCAGATATTATCAGGAGTATATCCCTTGCTACTATCTATTCTATCAAGAGATGGAGAATGGGTTCTATCTTTTGCTTTTGGAATAATATCAATCCCAAGCAAAGGACACTTATCTGGAATAACAATATCTTCTTTTGTTATTGTAAATTCTAAACCTTTTTCACTTGCTCTTGTTCTAGCACGAACAAGTAAATATCCACGAGCATCATAATTACCTTTCCATCCATTACCATTTTCTTTTAAATAACAACCACAAGATTTTGTTTCTGCTCTTGGACCAATAATAGCATCTTTTCTAACTTTTTTAATATTACCACATTCACATTTAACAGTAAAATAGACTGACTTCTTTTCGCTATGTTGCTCCAAGATAGTCAGTCTATTATATTTTTCACCGATATGTGATTTACTTCTAGGACGAGGCATAGTATTACCGCAGGATAATACTATTTATACATTTAGAAGTTTATAGAGCATTCCCCCTCGGAAGAACTTCCTCTGGAAATACAAACGACTCGTGGGGTTGATCCACAGGAGCCATCCAGGCACGTAAGCCTTCGTTTAACAATATGTTCTTCGTGTAAAAAGTTTCCCATTCCGGATCTTCTGCCGCTCTAATTTCCTGCGATACAAAATCATAAGCACGCAGATTAAGTGCAAGACCGATGATACCAATAGAAGAAGTCCAGAGACCCATAACTGGTACAAAAAGCATAAAGAAGTGCAACCAACGCTTATTAGAAAAAGCAATACCGAAGATCTGACTCCAGAATCGGTTAGCAGTGACCATAGAATAAGTCTCTTCCTCCTGAGTCGGTTCAAATGCCTTGAACGTGTTTGCTTGGTCGCCATCTTCAAATAGTGTGTTTTCAACTGTTGCTCCGTGAATCGCACAGAGTAGTGCTCCACCCAGTATACCAGCAACTCCCATCATATGGAAGGGGTTGAGGGTCCAGTTATGGAATCCTTGCAGGAAGAGCAGGAATCGGAAGATAGCAGCAACACCAAAGGAAGGTGCGAAGAACCAACTGGACTGACCCAGAGGATACATCAGGAACACGCTCACGAACACTGCGATAGGACCAGAGAACGCAATCGCATTGTAGGGTCTGATGCCCACCAGACGGGCGATCTCAAACTGACGGAGCATAAATCCAATCAGAGCGAAAGATCCGTGGAGCGCCACAAAAGGCCAGAGTCCCCCAAGTTGGCACCACCTGACAAAATCCCCTTGAGACTCAGGACCCCAAAGTAGAAGAAGAGAATGACCCATAGCATCTGCAGGCGTTGACACAGCTGCCGTAAGGAAATTAGCGCCTTCAAGATAACTAGACGCCAACCCGTGGGTGTACCAACTCGTAACAAACGTTGTGCCAGTAAGCCATCCACCAAGGGCAAGATAAGCAGTGGGAAAAAGTAATAGTCCAGACCAACCCACAAATACAAAGCGATCTCGTTTAAGCCAGTCATCCAGGACATCAAACCAACCTCTCTGAGAAATGGGCGGTGAAAGAGTTGAAGAAGTCATAGCCTCCTATATCGTTTCTCATATTTATCTTAACATTGCTTAACAAAGAAGTCAATGAGTGTTTGTGCTTATCCCCAATAGATCTGTCCAAGAGTGAATAAAACAAACACCAAAACTGTAAAGACCATCATACCTACACCTGCCCAAATTATCCAGGGTTCCATAGGATGATGTTGATTATTATGAGACATAAAAAAAGAGGGTTGTTACACCCTCTTATTATATCAGTTATTGAGTTTTTATCAACCGATAGAAGGTGCGGTCAGAGCAACAGGAGTTGACTCGGCTGCAGCCAGGTCCAACGGAAAATTGTGAGCATTACGTTCATGCATAACTTCCATACCAAGTCCAGCACGGTTCAGAACATCTGCCCAAGTATTAACCACACGACCCTGACTATCCAGAATGCTCTGGTTAAAATTCAGACCGTTGAGGTTAAAAGCCATCGTAGAAACACCAAGAGCGGTGAACCAGATACCTACAACGGGCCAGGCAGCGAGGAAGAAGTGCAGCGAACGGGAGTTATTAAAGGAAGCATATTGGAAAATAAGGCGTCCGAAATAACCGTGAGCAGCAACGATGTTATAGGTCTCTTCTTCTTGACCGAACTTGTAACCGTAGTTCTGCGACTCATTCTCAGTGGTTTCACGAACCAGCGAGGAAGTAACCAGAGAACCGTGCATCGCACTGAACAGTGAACCACCGAACACACCAGCAACTCCAAGCATATGGAAGGGGTGCATCAGGATGTTGTGCTCTGCCTGGAACACAAG
>Ga0222714_10003914_pt1 | contig 14883 bp, 14 predicted proteins | sample C33_3DmetaG_FD_165048 | JGI IMG/M metagenome (GOLD analysis project Ga0222714, IMG submission 165048) | Estuarine water microbial communities from San Francisco Bay, California, United States - C33_3D | ecosystem: Environmental > Aquatic > Marine > Unclassified | place: USA: California... | reverse complement strand
AATGTTATCTGGCCCTTCTTCGGTAAACATAATATTCTTTGAACGATCCATTAAAGCTACGCGTTTGCGAATTTCTTGTAATTTGTCTTCCGAAATTTGTTCCCCGGTTTGAACATCAATATAACGTGCTTTCAACCACTCCAATGCTTCATCAGCGCCTTTGGTTGCTTTGTTATTTGAAGCAAATAACTCTGAAGTATTTTCTTCATATACTCCTAGGGTTGACTTACGCAATTCGTTGATACCTAAACCAACTATTAAAACTGCAACAAACAGAGAACCAATGAGATATATTTTTTTATTCATGAGAAATAGGTTTATACTACTAAATTAGTCTGCCAATATAGTGAAAAATCAGTACACAATAAACACAAAATTTAATCTTCTGTTCAAGTTTTTATAAAATATGTTTTTCAGCATGATATGAAGACCTAACTAATGGCCCACTTTCAACGTGTCGAAAACCCATTTTTAGGCCAATTTCACTATAAAAGTCGAATTGCTCCGGAGCAATGAACTCCGCCACAGGAAGGTGATTTAGGGAAGGTTGTAAATATTGCCCAAGAGTAACAATATCGACATTCACACGGCGTAAATCCTCCAAGGTTTCAATTACTTCTTCTTGAGACTCACCAAGCCCTAGCATGATGCCGGATTTTGTTTTCATTCCACCTTTTTTAAGCCGAAAAAGCAATTCTAAAGAACGGTCGTATTTGGCTTGGATTCTAACTTGTTTGGTTAGTCTACGAACCGTTTCTAAATTATGAGAAACTACTTCAGGTGCCGCCTCAATAATTTTTTGAAGATTTTCCCAATTCCCCGCAAAATCCGGAATTAGGGTTTCCAAGGTTGTTCCTGGAGATTGATGGCGAATGGCTCGAATGGTTTGCACCCATATATCCGCACCACCATCCTTCAGGTCGTCGCGATCCACAGAAGTAATCACTGCATGTTTTATCTGCATTGTTTTTACGCTATGAGCGACCTTGCCCGGCTCAAATAAATCTACTTCAGCAGGTTTTCCAGTCTGAACACCACAAAACCCACAGGAACGTGTGCATACATTACCCAAAATCATGAAGGTAGCCGTTCCTTCACCCCAGCATTCCCCCATATTTGGACAACTTCCGCTTTCACAGATGGTATGGAGCTTGTGTTCATCAACTAAGCCACGTACCTTTTTGTAATTTTCCCCTGTTGGCAATTTTACTCGTAGCCAACTTGGTTTTTTCGTGCGTATTTTATCCTCCATGTACCGTGCAAATTTCGCTAAAAAAATTATTATACAAGTACTAAATCGGTTGGTTTAATTATATCCATAAAACAATCCGTACCTTTGAGGCCTATGACATCCATTGTAACCTATCAAGGGTCACTTAGAACAACCTGTGTGCACAAGGCTGGGGAACAAATTTATACGGATGCCCCACAAGACAATCATGGCATGGGTGCTTTTTTTTCACCAACTGATTTAGTTGCTACTGCGCTTGCTTCCTGCTTTTTAACCATTATAGGAATTTATTGCGAGGAACGAGAAATACCATTCAAATCCGCAATAATTGAAGTTGAAAAAATCATGGCTTCCAATCCCCGGAGGATTTCAGACATTCGTCTATTTATAGATTTCGGAGAAAATGATTGGGATGAAAAAACATTAACCAAAATTATCGCCGCTGGAAAGGCATGTCCTGTGGCTATTACCCTAAAAGATCAAGTAAATATAGAATATCACTTCAAATGATTAAAAAACCGCATCCATCATATACTCGAAAGGAAAAATCAGATATCATCTACGGTATTCACAGTGTTAAAGAAGCCGTTGAAGCAAAACGTGAGATAAATAAGATTTTAATCCAAAAAGGGATTTCAAAAGAAGGGTTTGAAGAGATACGAACTTTTTTAACAGGTAATGATTACGTAGTACAATACGTTCCAATTCAAAAACTAAGTCAGTTAACTTCCGGAAATCATCAAGGTATTGTGGCATTTGTTTCTCCTATTGAATACCAAAAGGTTGAAGAATTGGTAGAGCAGTGGCTAGCAGCCGGGGTTAAACCTTTTATCCTCGCTTTGGACCGTATCACGGATGTTCGAAATTTCGGTGCTATTGCACGCACTGCAGAGTGCATGGGTATTCATGCCATTTTAATTCCTTCAAAAGGATCTGCATTAGTTACAGCGGATGCTGTAAAAGCTTCTTCTGGAGCCTTAAATCGAATTGCCGTTTGCAAAACTGATCAATTCAAAAACACCTTATTTCACCTACAACAATTAGGACTTCGGGTTGCCGCAGTAACCGAGAAAACCAAAGTTGCCATAGACGGCGCAAATCTTAGAGGTTCGATTGTATTAGTGATGGGATCAGAAGAAGATGGGATCACACAAGATATTATTAATATGGCTGATCTTCGGGTTACCATCCCAATGAGTGGGTCTACAAGTTCTTTAAACGTTGGGGTTGCGGCTGGAATAGCTATGTTTGAAAAAACCAGACAAGAAAAAACCCGATAATTATCGCATTAATTTTGCTGCAAGTTGAGGTATTTCGCTAAGACAAGAGATTTTATTCTCATACTTTGATTTGTCATTCTTCTTTTCTTGATACCAAATAGCTTGCATGCCAACTTTAATTGCTCCTGCTACATCTGCTCGATAATCATCTCCGACCATTAAACTACGCGAGGCAGAAGTCTTTGCCAACGTTAATGCATGCCAAAAAATTTTGGGATTAGGTTTATTTACCCCCAACTCTTCACTACATAGGATTACATCAAACCGATGATGAATCCCAGCATGTTTCAATTTAACATGTTGTACTTCAAGAAATCCATTTGTTATAATATGAAGCGTAAACCCCATATCACTAAGATCGGTTAATACCTCGGAGGCATATGGCACCAATGAGGTTTGTTTGGGGGATAAATCCACATACCCGTCACCAAATCGTTTAATCAGTATTTCATCATCTAACTGAAATTTTTTTAGGGTTGAACGAAAACGCTCGTAACGCAAGGACTCTTTAGTTATTTTTCCATGAGAATATGCATGCCATAGCGCTTTATTCTTATTGTGATAGACCTTATGAAAAATCTCAAACGATGAGATTTTTGAAGCCAACTTGCTTTCATCAAAAAGCAATCGAAGCGCTCGTTCAGAATTCTTTTCAAAATCCCATAAGGTTCTATCTAAATCAAAAAATATATGCTTACCCGAAAAGGCCATACCACAACAAATTCAACATGATCGAATTAACAATAATCCAAATAATTATTAAGGGAAATGTATATTTATTTTCGCTATAAAACTTAGCACAAATAATAGACCCAACTGGAATTGATAAAAAAAGAGGGGCGAAATAAGTTAAACCTAGAATCCCAAATGTCTTTTTTATTCTCACAACCCATTTATTAGTTCGGGTGAATTTTCTTTTTAATTTAACTTTCCCTTTTAAAGCCTTTAATTCCCGACGTTTTTTTTGGAACAGAATAACTCGTTCACTGGCAAAGTAAAAAACGCCTGCGCTAAACGAAGCCCCCATGGCCGAAGAAACCGTTATTTCCCAGTAAGGAACCCCCAGTTTTATTCCGGGTATTCCTGAAATTAAAAACTTAAATGTTGCGAGCACAAATGTGCTCCAGAGGATATGCCAATCCATGTTACACTTTTTCTCCGAATGCTAGGTCTCCTGCATCTCCTAGGCCCGGAACAATATATGATTGTGCTGTTAATTCTTTATCTACCACAGCTACATAAATCTCTGTATTACTTGGAAAATTTTTCGAAATTCGATCAAGCGCTTCGTTAGTTGCAATTCCAGCAGCAATGTATATTTTTTTAGGCCGTCCTTGTTGCTTAAGCGCATCAAAAACTGCATTCATAGAATTTCCGGTAGCCAGCATAGGATCTGAAATAATCCATACTCTATTATCTAGTGCCGGTGCAGCAAGATACTCCACGTAAATTTCAAAATCTTCTGGTGTGGTATGTTTTCGATAGGCGGAAACGTACGCACTTTCTGCTCGGTCGAAGTAACGAAGTAATCCACTATGCATTGCTAACCCAGCTCGAAGAATAGTAATTAAAACTGGTTGTTCCTCTAACACTCTACTCGGAGCAATACCCAATGGGGTTTGAACATCAACCGATTTATATTTCAGTTTCTTGGAAATTTCATATGCCATAATTTCAGCAATTCGTTCCAAATTCGACCTAAATCGCATCGGATCAGTTTGAATGTCTACATCTCTTAATTCAGCCAAATAATTACCTATAATTGAATTTGAATCGGATAAATTGTGAACCATTGTTTAGTTTTTTACGAAAATACCAAATTAAAAGTCAAAAACCTGTTAAAACTTGCTATCCAAGTTCTTTTTTTAAGGTCGCTTCATCGAGTTGTTTATCCCAGCGCGCAACAACAATGGTAGCGACTGAATTGCCAATGAAATTAGTCAATGCACGGCATTCAGACATAAACTTATCAACACCTAAAATCAACGCCATTCCTTGAACGGGAAACCCTTTCACAACTGCCAGTGTGGCCGCCAAGGTAATAAATCCTGCCCCTGTAACTCCCGCCGAACCTTTTGAGCTGAGCATGGCAATAAGTAAAATAAGAATTTGTTGGTTGAGTGAAAGAGGAAAATTACAGGCTTGAGCAATGAACAATGCAGCTAATGTCATATAAATATTAGTTCCGTCAAGGTTGAAGGAATATCCTGTTGGAACGACCAATCCAACCACCTGCTTTGAACAACCTAGCTGCTCCAATTTACGCATTAAATTCGGTAATGCAGATTCAGATGAGCTAGTTGCTAACACCAAAAAGAGTTCATCCTTAATATATCGCAGCAATTTAAAAATAGAAAACTTATTGTACCAAGCAACTAAGCCAAGAATGACTACAATAAAGAGCAATGCAGATATATAAAAGGTTGCCACTAGACCAATTAAATTCCATAAAACCGCTAGTCCATATTTACCAACTGTGAATGCCATTGCACCAAACGCACCAATAGGAGCAAGTTTCATTAGTATTTCTACAATTTTAAAAATTGGATGCGCTAAGCCATGTAAAAAATCAATTACCGGTTTACTTTTCTCTTGGGTCATAGAAAGCCCAATGCCAAAGATGATAGCTACAAATAACACTTGCAAAATGCTATCTCCTGTAAGTGAACTTAATAATGAAGTGGGGATAATCCCTAAAATAAAAGAAGTTAACGAATGTTCTTTGGAGGCATCCACATAATCTTTAATTGACTTTGGATCCAAGGTATTTGGATCAATGTTCATCCCTTGCCCAGGCTGCACCAAATTACCAATAATCATCCCGATTACTAGTGCTAAGGTTGAAAATGTTATGAAATAGAGCATAGCTTTTCCGGTTACTCTACCCACTGAATTCAAATTATTCATTGAGGCAAGTCCTGAGGAAACAGTAATAAAAATCACGGGGGCGATGATCATTTTTACAAGAGCGATAAATCCATCACCAAGTATTTTTAATCCCTTTGACTGATCAGGCCAAAAATGTCCAAGAATAATTCCGAAAAGAATTGCAAAAATTACCTGTACATATAACAAGCGATACCATGGTTTCTTTTGTACTGATTCTTTAATTTCCATAGTTATTAGTTGAATTCTTACAAAGAAACGAATCTTTCTGAGATGGTATTCATATTATTATCGATTGAGTTTAGAGAACCAAAAAATAAAAATATCCTTACCTTGGACTCATGGAAAGTCAAATCTTTAATCGGAAATCTTTATTATTAATCATTGTAGCTTCCCTAGGTTATTTCGTAGATATTTATGATTTAGTACTATTCGGAGTTGTAAAAGTAGAAAGTTTACTTACTATAATGCCAACCGCCAGCGATCAACTTCGTGCAGACACAGGGAAAATGCTTTTTAACTATCAAATGATAGGCATGTTCATTGGCGGCTTATTATGGGGGATTTTGGGAGATAAAAAAGGTAGAGTGAAAGTGCTATTTGGATCGATATTACTCTATTCTGCCGCAAATATTGCAAATGCCTTTGTTGCCGACATACCTAGCTATATCGTTATTCGACTCATTGCGGGCATTGGCCTTGCTGGGGAACTAGGCGCCGGAATTACCCTGGTTTCCGAACTTATGCCAAAAGAAAAACGTGGTTACGGGACCATGATAATTGTTTGTTTTGGAGCCCTCGGAGCTGTTTTCGCTACGCTAATCGGCGCTAAAGGTGAAACATTAGGGACCCTATTGAATACTATAACAGGAGTTACGTTTTTGAATTGGCAAATCGCATACCTTGTTGGTGGAATGCTTGGTTTATTATTGCTTATCATAAGAATGAAAAGCTTGGAATCAAACATGTTTGAACAAATGCAACAGGAGGGAACAACACGTGGAAATCTTAAATTGATTTTTGGAAAGCGTAATAATCTTATCAAATACTTACAATGTGTTGCAGTAGGCATTCCTATCTGGTTTGTCGTTGGGTTATTGATTATGAACTCAAAAGATGATTTTGGTCCATTACTTGGCATTAAAACAATCAATAATGGTCAAGCAGTGATGTATGCATATTTTGGTCTCTCTATTGGTGATTTAATTGCCGGCCTATTAAGTCAATGGTTAAAAAGTCGCAGAAAAGTAGTGATGATTTTCCTACTGATGACTCTGCTCGTTACATGCAGTTTTCTATTCGCGTTCAAAACTATGAGCGAAGAAATGTATTATTTTTTCTGCTTTCTTTTGGGAACTTCAACCGGGTATTGGGCAATATTCGTAACGATTGCGGCAGAACAATTTGGCACCAATATTCGTTCAACGGCTGCAAACACAGTACCTAATTTTGTTAGAGGTAGTGTATTTTTAATTGTTTCGCTCTTTGGAATATTTACTGCTTTTTTAAGTACAGGAATATCCGCATTAATTGTAGGCTTATTAACTATTTCGATTGCATTTTGGGGAGTTTATAATCTAAAAGAAACCTTTTCCAAAGATTTAAATTACCATGAAGAGTTTATTTGACTAATTAACCCGCTTCTTGTATCTTTGCAGTCGAAATGCCCACGTGGTGAAATTGGTAGACATGCCATCTTGAGGGGGTGGTGCCAATAGGCGTGCTGGTTCGAATCCAGTCGTGGGCACCCATCAAAAGTCTGTTAACGCAGACTTTTTTTATGGTTAATTTATTGTTTTGTCCAGTAAAAAATTAAGAGCTCGGTAGTTCGTAAGTTAATCTTTTAGAATATACATCCTTTCTTTACCTTTGTTGCATGTTGAAATTGGGTCTAGGTTTTTTACTTATTTGCTTTTCGCAGGTGCTACTTGCACAACGAATCAAATGGGAGAATTTTAATAATCGAACTAATTGGCGAAGCAACCGAATAGAAATTCAAGCGGGTTTCTGCGCTACTCAATTTACAGGAGATTTAGGAGGTGGGGCAGGTAATGGTATTGATTATTCGATGAAAGACATGGATAAGGAGGCACTTGGTAAAGGAGCACAGGTGGCATTCAAGTTGCGATTTAATAGATACCTTGCAACTAAATCAGAATTCAGTTATTTTCAAGTTAAAGGAAGTGATGCTTTTTCCGAAAATGCGAAACGAAAGGCTAGGAATTTAAGTTTTGAAAGTTATAATTTCGAATTCAGTCAACGACTAGAGTTTATATTTCTAGCCCAAGAATTTAATGGAAAATTCTATAACCTTACCTCAAGGGCTCGTCATAAAGGGTCAAACTTCCAACTCTACACGTTTGGAGGAATCGGCTTTGCTACATTCAACCCAAAAGCAAATTATAACGGTACGCTAATCGAACTTCGTCCCTTAAAAACAGAAGGACAGGCGACTTCGTATGGAATTGCAACAGTTGTTATGCCCTTTGGGTTCGGAATGCGTCTGGGATTAACCAAGCAAATTCGAATCGGTTTTGAAGCGACCTGTTTTAAAACCTTTACTGATTACATGGATGATGTGTCTACTTTTTACCCTGAAGTAGGCGTATTAACGGATCCTGCCGCAGTTTATTTATCAAATCCAAGTCAATCGTTAGAAATGTTCATACCCGGTAGTCGCAGAGGAGATTTGAACCAAAAAGATACATATTATCGACTTAGCGCCTCTTTAATTTTCAACTTAAAGAATCGATAAAGGGTTTAAAACCTTCATTTAGTATCTTTTGTATGCTTTCTTTTTCTTGGTCTGAGATAAATGCTGCATGTAATGCTTTATCATTTACATAAAACATGTCATTAATATCCCAACCTTTTGTTTCCTCTAACCAGCAATATTCATCAGCTAATGTTACATTAGAAATAGCTCTTCCATCGGTATTAATTCCAAACGAAATTCGATTCTTTAATAATTGATTTATTGGGTATTCTTTTCCAGCCGGAAAAACATGAGTAATGTGATTACTAGTTGGACAAATCTCTAAATGAATATCATTTCTTTTCAGATTCTCTATAAGTTCTAAATCTTCTACGCTACGTATCCCATGGCCTATACGTTTTACACCCAATATGGATAATGTCTCCATGACCGATTCAGCTCCTCTTGCCTCTCCGGCATGCGCCGTGCAATTCAACCCATACGTATTAATTTTTGTAAAGGCTGCTTGATGATTTTCCAAACCATAGCCCGCCTCATCGGCTGCCAAGTCTAACCCTACAACTCCTTTAGTTGCATATTTAATTACTAAATCAGCCGTGAGGTTACTTTGTTCTTTAGTAAAATGACGAAGGGTACAGAGAATTAAATTGACTTTAACCGGTCCTGTGTAGGAATTTACTGCCTCTAGGCTGGCCTCTACAACCTCTTCTGGAGTTAATCCTTTCGTTAAATGTTGTAACGGTGCAAATCTCAATTCAGCATATATTACCTGATCATTCTCCAATTGGTGAATGACATCTAATGTTGCATCAATTATTTGTTCTTTAGTTTGCATTAACAAAATTGCTGCTTGTGCACAGGCCAAATAATCATTTAGTGAACAACAATTCACAGGGGTATTATATACCTCTTGATATTCTTTTAAGGTGATGTCGGGCACATACTTCTTAACAAACTGAAAGCTCAATGAACAATCAATGTGAAGATGCAACTCTATTTTGGGGAAATTATATAACATAAAAAATCCCGCTGGAGCGGGATAAGATTTGTTTATTTCAATTGTTCATTGGAAAATTGATACACGGGAATTTGAACCCCATCAAATTCTATAACCTCTACCCCACAACCAATGAGTAAACGCCCTAGCATTAGCCGATTCATTTCTACATTCTCTTTCATGGTAAAAGTCCCGACATAAGTGGTCACGTCAAACGCAGTAGTAAAATATTCCGTAAAATTCTCTCCTTGGGTAAGGACTGTTTCTGGTAAAACATCCGCGCCAAAACGAAAATTAATAACACCACTTGACTTTTCAGAGGCATAAACATCTTTAGATGCCGCCACCGCATAAACTTGTGCATCGAGATTGATCCAAGTAATCGAAGAGAAAACGATTAGTAAAATTAAATTTTTCATAAGGGTAATTATTGTTCGAATTTATAAAATTTTGTTCACACAACGATTTTTTTATCAAAAGGGTTGCCAATTCCTGCAATCAGAAACTAAAACGTCTTCAGTAACTGCATTTATCAACAACTTAGATTATAAGACAGAAGCATTTCGTTTATGCCTCCATTAACCTAAACCCTTCTTATACGATGTATCATCTTTTTTCCTACACCCTCAGTGTATTCATTATCCTGCCAACAATTTTCGCGCAACAGAATGCTTGTCCTAATGTTGATGTATCTCAAGGCAACTTTTCGAATTGGGCTGGATATACCGGTGGTTATTATTCCCCAGGCGCAAACTTTGGAATTGTCAACGGTAGACACACTGTAATTTCTCAACAAGGTACTGATCCAAATACCTGCAATCAACTCTCGTTTATCCCAAGTGGGCATACCAAGTCAATTAAACTTGGCAATTCGTCTAGTGGTGCGCAATCCGAGCGCTTAGTTTACGCCATTCAAGTTACACCCCAAAGTAGCCTATTCATCTATAAGTATGCTGTTGTCTTGGAAAACCCAGGACATATTCCTACCCAACAACCAAAGTTCGAAACCAAAATACTAAATTCAATGGGAATGCCGATTGGGGGTGGTTGCGGAACCTATACTGTATATGGTGGACAACCTGGTCAGAATTTTCAACAATGTGGCAACCGAACATGGCTTCCATGGACAACAGTAGGATTAGATTTAACTCCATATGTAGGTCAAACCATTCAAATAGAATTTACCACTTGGGATTGCGCACAAGGAGCACACTTTGGTTATGCTTATTTGGCGGCAGAATGCTTACCCTTATCTATTGATGTTAATTTCTGCGGGGGAAATCAACCACTTATTTTAACGGCCCCGAATGGATTTCAATCTTACGTATGGCATCCAGGAAACTATAGCGGACAGCAAGTTACTATCCAAAATCCAAGCCTAAATCAAACTTATACGTGTACAATGACCACCTATTCAAATCAAGGAACCTGCGCAGTTGATTTAAGTGTTCAAGCAAGTCCAACCCTTTTACAATCCAATTTTACCTATACGGCAGGTTGTGAAAATGAACCCATCACTTTTCAGGCCACTTCAACTGTAACGACAAACGTACCGAATGTGATCTTATCATATCAGTGGGATTTTGGAAATGCAACTCCCGCTTCGGCCATTGGAAACACCCCAAATACCAATTTTAATAATCCAGGAAATCAACTCGTTGAATTAATTACAAGCAGCTCGAATGGGTGCAGCGATACCATCCAACAACAAGTCAATATCCTCCCAACTCCTCATCTTACACCAAGCGCTGATGCCACCTGCATGATGCAGCAAACAAGTTTCACGTTAGTAGGAACCCCTAATCTGCAACACCTTACTTGGGATTTTGGAGATAATTCAACCCTTGCTTCCGGCAATCCCATTACACATCAGTATTTTACCCCTGGAAACTATACTGTTGAAGTTATCGGAATCGGGTTAAATGGATGTCAAGACACGGTATTGATGCCATTGACGATACAACCTCTTCCCTATATAGATGCCGGAAATGATACCGCAATCTGTCCAGGCCTTGGTCTTGTTTTAAACGCACAAGGCGCACTCAATCTTACTTGGGAACAAAGTTTATTACAGGGTCAACTCTATGTACCAAGCCAACAAGAATACCTTAGTGTTATGGGAATAGATAGCTTAAACTGTATTGTAAGTGATAGTTTTCTAGTTCATATTCACCTCATCGATTCAGTACAAGCCATGCCGCATAGTTTTCTTTGCGATGGCGACAGTGTCCAACTCACGGCGGCTGCATTTGGTGGAATTTGGTGGGAGCATGGATACGTTAACCAGCAATGGATCTCTGAACCTGTTGGAATTCACCAGTTTGTAGTTCATGGCGTTGATGCAAATGGATGTTCCTCTTCCGATACAACCTATATTGAAGTGTATCCCTTACCTCTGGTACATGCAGGAAACGACACCACTGTTTGTTCAGGCTCGACTTTACTCTTACAAGCTAACGGCGCAGTGCAATACCAATGGTCTAACCAAGCGATGAATGGAAGCAGCATCTCGATTCATACAAACCAAGATTTAAGCGTACTAGGCATCAGTGAACATGGATGCCAAGCGATCGACAGCATTCATATTGGAATAGATTCTATTCCAAACTTAGGCTTTGGATTAGCGCCATATAATGGATGTATTCCGGTTGAAATCAATCTACAAAACCTATCCACAGGAAATTCTTTTACCCAAGTTCAATGGTTGAGTAGTAATGGAAATACTGCATTTGGTAATTCAGCACAACTAGTATTTACAGAAGTAGGCTGTTTCGATCTTACGCAAACTGTGACCACCACACTTGGTTGCAATTATTCAACGACGCAATCGAATGTAATCTGCACAAACCCTTTGCCTACCTCACAATTTTCACTTCCCCAAACGCCCTTTTCAACGTTGAACTATGGAGGAAACTTAACGAACTTAAGCATAGGTGCAGGAGGATATCTATGGGATTTCGGCGATGGCAGTTCTACGAGCAACGAAGTCGAACCCTATCATAATTTTCCGGATAATCAAGGTGCTTCCTATCAAGTCATGTTAATCGCATTCAATGAATTTGGATGTTCTGATACCAGTTTTCAAATGGTACAACTATCAGAGGAGCTAGCCTTCTACGTTCCCAATTCCTTTACGCCAGATGGAAATCAATTCAATAATGTATGGCAACCCGTTTTTACAGAAGGGCTCGATCCACAAGCGTATCATGCAGTGATTTATAACCGTTGGGGTGAAATCATTTGGGAAAGCTATGATGTGGCAGTTGGATGGGATGGTACCTATGGGTTAAATGGCATAAAGGTGCAAGACGATGTATATATTTATAACATCACATTTGGTTACAAGGAATCAGCAAAAAAAGAACGAATTACCGGACACATTGTGTTGATTAAATAACTCGATTATTTCACAAAATCATAGGTTTTGAATTTGAAAATTCGCAACTGAACACCTACTTCATTCTTAATCGACATGGTATTGGTGATTGGTCCGGGAACATAGCGAAAATAAACCTGTGCCTTTACATTCCACGCTTTACTACGTTTTGAGAATCCCGTTTGATAGTGAAAAATTCCCAGCCCAGTGCGAAAAGAAAACTGACCATTATCGTATCGATCGGTATTGCTTTTAACTAAATAATTGTATTCCGGGGCTGCAAAAATCTCGATGATTTCTCCGCGACAGGAGCGGCCCTTTTTCCGTTGATTAATCGGGAATAAAGATTTGCGGATATTCAATCCGGCAGTCAAATAGACATTATGCATTTGACTATTATCCGAAGCGGCTGCTAATGGGAGTGTCGCTCTAAGGCCAATCTCTGGCTCAAAATAATTAAAAACGGACCGGGTTAGTCCAATCGAAGCGGTATTGAACTGTGCATCCTTAAAGGTTCCACCCGTGTAGAAGCCTATATTTTGCTTTTTACGCATGTATACTTGAGCTTCAGCGTGATGAAGCAACGCGATCGAAAGTAGGGCTATGAAAAAACGCATGAGGAAGATTTTACCTTACAACTCATGCGATGCTAAAGGTTACAATTCTCCGTTAGAAATCCTTTACTGCTCGTGAGCAATTACCTGATACGTTGTTGCAAACCGTCATTGTAAATCCGTTTCCAAAGAATACAGCAAAATTCAGGCTTCCGCTTTTTGTCGAGGACCAATAAGTACTGTTTCTGAAATTACCAATGCTATGCTTCATGGAATACATGGTAAGTAGCTCGTCCTTGCTGGGCATTCTCCATCCTGCTCCGCCTTCGTTGAAACCAGCAATAACATCTAAAGATTCGTAATAATTCATGCTAGGACTGGTCGTAACTTGATCTTGCTTTGCAACTACTAGGCCGTGTTCGCCGGTTGCATCGATGTGTATTACTATTCCTCCAAAAGCTTCCTCTCCAATCTTGTAGGTTTTCACGGGTTGCTTCGAACAAGAGGAAAAAACAAGCACGCAGAGGCTCATTAAAATTAGGAAATTAGTTTTCATGGCATTAAAATTTAAACGATTAAACAAGACATCAGTAGTTTAATTTGCGCGCGGAAGGCTTTTCGCCTGGAATTCCAATCAATCCCTGATATTTCGTATAACGGCGAGGAAATTATATGGTTGCCTTCCTACAAAAAACCTATTTTTTTAACCACATTTCTCGATACAAACCATCCCTATCAAACAACTGCGTTTGCTTTTCTATGTTGAATTCTCGTCCCCCTCGATTATCATTACCTACTCCTGCGATATAGGCCCAGTTTCCCCAATTCGAAGCCACGTCATAATCTGCCAAACAATGTTCAAACCACGCTGCACCATAACGCCAATCCTGTTTTAGTCCAAATACCCAGTAACTCGCCAAAATTTGCCGCATGCGATTGGAAATAAACCCCGTTGTTCGCAACTCATTCATTCCTGCATTTATTAATGATTGGCTCGTTTTTCCTTGCGTCCATGCTTCAAATTTTCTTGGGTCAAATTGCTTATAAAGTGCCTGTTGTCCAAGTCCGTTTAAGAGGAAATAAGATTTAGGATGTTTCTTGAAACTGAAGCGAAAAAAATCGCGCCATAACAATTCAAAAACTAGCCAATAGGTGGAATCGTTCGAAACAACCTGCTGTTCATACCGTTTAATTTCACTGTAAATTCGTCTTGGAGATATACATCCTTGACTCAACCAGGCTGAGCATTTGGATGAAAAATTCAAGCCCGTTAATTGATCTCTTGTTTCTTTGTAGGTTCGAATAGCATGACTTTCCCAAATAAATTCTACTAAGCGTTGTTGAGCAGCATCTTCCCCACCGATCATCCATTCGGGTGTTGAGCATTCCTTCAATGCCAAAGGCAAGACTTCAAGTTGAGGGGTTACAATGCGCTGAGGCGCTTCAAAAGGAACGCGTACCTTGGATTCTTTTTCAGTTAGTTTTCGAAACTTGGTGAAAAGCATTGGAATGTCCCGTACGCTAAACGGCAAATCATCGGGATGATATAAGGTACTCGTTGAATATGTTTCAAAATCAACTCCAAGTTTTAAAAGCTGTTGTTTAATTTCTGATTGAAGTGTTTTTTCTTCGCTTCCCACTTGTTTCTTGGTGTATACCTTACGTATTTGATATTTGACACACAACCTCGGTAATTCGACATTGGGAGTCCCCTCAACAACCAACAAGGTTCCCCCAAGTTCATTGAACTTTTTCTGCAAATTCAAAAGAGAATCCCGGATGAATTTTTCGCGAGCCATGCCTCTTCTCGGGATCGTAAACTGCAGTTGATCGGAAAACGTTT
>Ga0222714_10003912_pt1 | contig 14887 bp, 15 predicted proteins | sample C33_3DmetaG_FD_165048 | JGI IMG/M metagenome (GOLD analysis project Ga0222714, IMG submission 165048) | Estuarine water microbial communities from San Francisco Bay, California, United States - C33_3D | ecosystem: Environmental > Aquatic > Marine > Unclassified | place: USA: California... | reverse complement strand
AGGTACTGTGCTGATTTGCTTTCGCCATTTACCCATACATTGATAGGTGAGATTTGTTTCGCCATTTTTATTTGTTTTATATATTAAACTATTTTAAGGAATCCACTTGCATCTTTATAAATATCTCCCGAACTTAATCCCGTTGCTGAACTTGGTACGTTCGAAAGATTGATAATTCCATCTGATTTTATACGCATTCGTTCTACTGTATCAGTTGTAAACGTAATAAACCCACCCCACCCGACACTTCTTCCACTTGCTATATTTAAAAGACCAGTTAACGGAGTATGCTTTATGTAACCATCTAAACCACTTGCTCTAAATTCGACCCCAAATGGTATGCTTGTTGTTGTGCCATTAATGGTTAAAATTGGAGTAGCATCACTCACCTTCGCACTTCCCGAAACCTGCAACCTCTCCCCCGAATCAACGCTGGTTCCCACTAATAGGTTGCCACCGGAGGTGATTCTAATTCGTTCTGTTGCATTAGTTTTTATTGCAAAATCTGGACTTGCACCACCTGCACCACTATACCAATCACAATTAATTGTTGCTACATTAGAATCCATTCCAAGAGTAACATATCTTCTTGTGCTATCATCTAAAAATATTTTACCTCTTGCATTAAATGAATCAAAAGAAACATAAGGTGTTCCCGCCGTCACACTACTACTAAACCTCCCCGTACCATTCACATCCAACAAGTACGTCCCCTCCGTAGTCGTTCCCAAAAGCAGTCTGCCACTTGCTGTCAGCGTCATTGCTTGGGTTAATGTTATTGCTGAACCCGATGTGCCGGATGGGGCGTTGTACCAATAATGGTTATTGCCGCTTATTTGATAAACTCCGGCAGTTCCATTAGCAATATATTTTGCCCCCACTCCTGCTATTGTAGAGTTATAATAGTTATTTGAAAGTAAAAGAGAATTGTTATTATTATACTGACTTAAAGATGAAATACTTCCTATTTGAAAAACATTCCAATCACTCGCCCACGCACTCGGCACTACTCCAAGACCGAGGTTGCCGGAGGAGTCAATTCTTGCACGTTCAACTGAATTGGTTGAAAACCTTAATGGTATTGCTGAAATTGTACCTATTGTACCTCCTGCATCATCACCATATACATAAGTCTTTCCGGTTGCAGCACCAACAACCATACTCGTTCCTGCTGCATCATATACTTGAAGTTTAAATGTTGGAGTCGCAGTTCCAATCCCCACATTCCCACTAAAATACCCATTCCCCGTGACCTGCAAACGATTTCCGTTGTCAACTACGGAATTTATCAAAACATTGCCACCTTGCGTATTAAAGCACAATGGTTTAAAAGAACCACTACCTAAGTAAGTAGTTTCAATGACTGCCTTATCGTTATCGTGATGTAATTGTAATGTATTTTGAGTTGTTGCATTTGATGATACAATTCTAATACCATCGTAACTCAATGTTTGTACTACTTGAAATCTTGTGCTTGGAGTAGCAGTACCAATCCCCACATTAGTACCATTATCAAATACTAAACTATTCCCCAACGCACTCCCACTTGTCCATTTAGGTAGGTAGTTCGTTGTACCCGTTCCGGTTACGGGGTTGGTTAAAGCGTTCTGCTTATTGTTAAATGTAGTCCAATCGGTGCTTGATAAATAACCATTCGTTGACCCACTCGCTTGGGAGATTGTGAACGCACCCGTTGTGTTATTATACGACAAAGGTGCTGATGCAGTTAATGCAGTTAATGCGATATATGCACTTGGGTTGGAGGCTAGGTAGTAGGTATTGCTATCCAACGATCCATCACCCTTTAGGAATTGTGCCGATGTCCCACTTGCAATGTACTTCTGAAACCTTTGGTTTGCACCACCCGTTCCTATATATAGGTCATTTGTATCGGTAGTAAAAAGAGGTTCGCCAGCACTCCCAGTTGGTAATGACCCCGATGCACCTCTCTTTAATTGTAATTTATACGCCATTGTTGTTCTTTAAAAAGTTCCGTAATCTCCTACCTCAAAAGTCCTATTCGCACTCAAATCATACACCACACCATTTATTGTAATTGTCCTACTATCTGGCACTGCACCGAGTCCAGTCACAGTATAAGTTGGGATGTTAAGCGTAGCACCTATCAATGTCGCTGATCCGCTTGAACCCGTTGTGGTCAATGTAATGGCGTTCTGCTTCGCATTGAATGTTGACCAATCAGTAGAACTCAAAGCACCATTTGTACTACTACTTGACAAACCAAGCGACAAAGCTTGGGTGCTTAAACTCAGTCCATTTGCCGTTCCAAGTGTCACCGCATTGTGCCTTGCGGCAGTATTCGCCGCAACATCACTATTAGCACTCACTCTACCCTCTGTATAATAAAGGTTAGTACCCTCGGTCACTTGCGTTGTGGTATAGTCACCACTTGTAGCAACCACAGCACCAGTACGACCGAACACACTCGTAACCGCATCTGTGTTGTCATCAGTCCAACTCGCGGTGATAGTTCCAGCATCTTGTTGGGTGAGGGTCAAGGTCTTGGTCGTAGTACCCGTTACCGATGCACTCACAATCATATTATTGTAAGATGCATCCCAATTGATTGTATTGTCGGTAAGATAGCTTATTGTTCCACTTGTACTCTTTACAATACCAGTACCACTTAATGCGTTTTGCTTATTGTTAAAAGTTGTCCAATCGGTTGAACTCAAATATCCGTTCTGACTTGCACTCGCTTGTTGGATGGTTAAAGTTGGTGTCTTGCCACCAGTTGAAAACAAAGGTGAAGTAGCACTAACACTTGTAACCTTCGCATTGAATGTTGTCCAATCGGCAGAATCCAAGTACCCTGGTTGTGATGCATTGGCAACGGGGATTGATACTGTGTTTACCGATCTTGATAGAGGTGCGGAGAAAGTAAGTACATTCTCCTTACCATCAAAAGTCAACCAATCAACATTACTCAACTTACCCGTATTGCTTCCACTCGCAACTGGTAGGTTGAACGTATGAGTGCTTGTAAGAGATTGTATATTAAAATCAGTCCCACTCGTACCAACCGCAAATGTCTGACTCAATGCAGTCAATCCATTGAGTGATGTGATTCCGGTGTCAATGTCAGAGGATGGAACCCATATAGACCCATTATACTTCAATACGCTACCATTGACCGCACCACTTGTGTTTACATCATGCAACTCACCGAGTTCCCATCCGTTCATCACCTTGACATAAATCTTACCATGATTAGCGTGAGCATACTCAACGTAACCAATCACAATAAGATGTTGAGGTGCTGCGGGTTTTATGTTTGTAATCGCACCAGGTGTAGTTGGACTCAAATAAAGAACATCACCATCCACCCATGTTTCTCCTTGCAAAGAACCAGTTGTGTTAATGTCCTCTAACTGACCAACTGTGATGATGAAACCTTCTTGGTTTGTAGCGATTGTTTCAGTTACCAATCCTATTGTATCAGCACTATTGTTGTCGTTGTTTGCTTGTGCAAATGCAACTGCCAATCTTTGACCTGCTGCACCACTAACCCTAACCGCTTGGTATGCTGCCTTTGTTAATGTGGTATTAGGAGTAACCTTATTTACAATCCTTGCCACTAAGTCAACACCATTCTTTAGTATAACAGTGCCACCTTTTAGCGTTGTTTCACTACTTCCAATTGTATTGTTCCATCTTGTTGTTCCTACTGTTGCCGTACCCGTTGGAGATACATCAAGAGTTAATTGACCTGCTTTTAGTTCATATTCGCCAAGATCAACATTTGTTGTTGCCCCAACATAAGGTACATAACCAGTCAAAGCAGGAAAAGTGGCAAGAGTGCCATCACCACGAACATATTGCAATGTAGTGCCAGACCCCGTTACTGAGATAGTGCCATTAGCCGTTAGAGGCGTATTGCTGACACTAAATGCACTTGGCATAGACAAACCAACTGAGGTAAGTCCGGTGTCTATATCACTCCAAGAAGCTTGTATAGTGCCACCATCTTGTTGGTTAAGAGTAAGAGTCTTGGTTGTTGTGCCACTAACACTTGCACTATTTATCTTATCATTATAGGCTTGATCCCACTCACTTTGTTTTGTGGTTGTTGGAAGAGAGTACCCCGAAGCATAAGTAACCGCAAGAGTACCTGACTGCGTTAATGGACTATTTGCAACTGAGAACCCAGTTGGCATTGTAAGTCCAACACTCGTAATAACCGTAACCGCACTTGATGATGAATAGTCCAAGCTTATGTAAACTGGTGCTATATCATTACCCGCAACTGTTATATTGGTAACATCATACGTTACCTTTATAACCGGGTTAGTTACATTATATACTATCTTTATTATCGTTGCCATCTAAGATGTTATTTGTGTATCAACTTGTACATATCCTTGCATCCAAGTATATGAGTTTGCTCCAATTGATACTTGCAATTCATAAGTAAACTCACCAGCGGTGTAGCCATTTGTGGTAGTAGGACTAAGCGTAACCCTTCTTGTAAAGTTGTCTATTTGTGCAAAAGTAGCATCCAACCACTCAAATATAACCGTTCCACTCGCGTTCTTTGCTTGTAACTTAAATACATAAGTGCTTACATTTATAGGCGTTGTTTCGCACTCATCATCATAAAATGCGAGTGTCATCACCCATGTATCGCCCTTCTTTATCGGCCTTAAATTATGTTCGCCTATCATATTGTAAATTTAAGATAAATTGTATTATAATGCGATATAAGCTGCAATAACAGTAGTACCATTTAATGCAGTTCCTAAGTTTATAACAAATGTTCCAGGAGTAGGCTCGGTAACAGTATAATTGTAATACCATTTGCCACCATATCCTACCGCTACAAGCTTATGGGTAGCTGTATCTCTACTTGGAATAACACCAAGTGCTACTACCTCATCATCAACAATTGTTAGTTCAGTAAACCCAGCAGTCCCTTGTAAAGTATAATTATAATTAGCGATACCACCAACTGTGCTATCAAGTGTTATATCTTGTATATAACAATCAAATTGATATATACGATAATTATTCTGAGCATCAATCATGTCAAGAAAAGCTATGTACTTTGTATCGGTTCCACTAAAGAAATCATCAAAGAATCCAATCGGATGCATATAGTTTTGTGCCATTTTTACCAATCCGCTTCCGCTAATTGTGAAGCCTCTTCTTCCCGTAATATATTCCCTATATAAACCATTGGTCTTAGGTGCTAATTCCAAGAAATCCCTACTCATCGTAATAGATGAGTTCTTGGCACAAGCCAATGGATAGACATTATTCTCGTTGAGATATGCTATTACTAACCCTTCTGCTTTTACTGGATCTGCCATTATTTATATATATAACCTGATTGATATGGTGGATATAGTGAATCGTTATTGTTAAAAATAAGGTAACTACTTGTAACAGTTAACGATGTAATACTCGGACTTAATGTTAATTCAATGTCATCATTAGTATTTAAAATTACATTATTTACATCAAAATCCAAATCAACTGCAAATGGACTTGATGTTGCTGTAATATTTATAGTTTTTAAGATAGCAGTATTTGTATAAAGTGTAAGATTTACAAGTACAGGAGTGCTTGAAACAGTAATACTTCCAACTATTCTACATTTAAAATCAATTGTTATTGTTGGAACACCAGTATATCTAAGTTTATTACCAGTAATTACGCTAAAATACTGACCATAATTAAGCGTAATTGGCACAAGACCATTTGTAGCTGCACTTGTATAAGTAGCACTTGTATTGATAAGGAAATCCCTATCATTGTCATATACTTCTACCAATGTAGCTTGCCAAGTAGCACTTGCAAAATCAATCTCTTTCATATTTGCTATATAGTATAGCTTATTTGGGTCATCATCAACAAATTTTATTGTGTTAATTAAACCAATAGGTTGTGACCCGTATTTTAATCCGAAAAAGTTTACATCAATTTTATTACGATGGAATCTTGTTCTCTCCCAATTCGCTATTAAGTTCTGCTTCTTGAAAGGATAAGACTCTTTTTGGTATCTGTATCTGTACCAGGTTGGAGTTGTTCTTAATGCATTATCTGCATCAAAAATACAACCCATTAGATTTGAGTTAGGCAAATCCTCCAAATATATCTCATCATCAAAATTTGCCCTAATATCTTCGGCTTTTGTAAATTTATCGTAATCGCCTGATATTTGATCTAAATATCTTCCATTTACTTTAGTGTCAATACTAAATTGAATATCTTTCCAGTTATTATCGTAAGATGAATTTTGTGTATTACTTAATAATAATCTTACTATCCCATCTCTAATTACTGGTTCACTTGTAACAGTAAATGACAAATATCCATTTTCACTTGTACTATTATCACCTGGAGTAATAGTAAAATAAGTTTGGTTAGCATAAACCTTACTATCCCAAGTTGATGGGTAAATATCCCATACACCATCATTAGTCAAAGATGCTCTAAACGATGGTGCTGCATCAGCTTTATACAATAATTGACCAACTTTAAATGTAGGAATAGGACTTGATATAACACCGGTTTGATTCCATCTCCATTTAAAAGATAATGTAATTATATCTCCAGTTGTTACTTGAACATCACAACTTTGCCACCAGTTAAAAAATGTACCACTTGTTTCATTATCTAAGTAAAGAAAACTATCTGTGACTACACCAAAAGAATCTAAAGTATCTTTTCTATAATGGTCTTTTGTAGTAGCAGTTGGACTTTCTCTTGTGCCAGTATATGCATCCCAACTATCTACATCATAAAGATTAAATCCACTACCAGCAGTATTTAATGCACCTCTACTTAAATTTTGATTACAAATCAATTCACTTGGCAATTCGTAAGTAAAATTAATTTGGTCAATCTTTGTTGGTCTATTAATAAAACGCAACATCTCTGGAGCAATAGGTTTTATATCCTCATTGACTCCTACCTCAATATCATATCTAACATTGCTAACTGTTGTACCTAAAAGAGTAATATTGAACTGTCTAAGACTTTGAGTAGTTGGCATAAATAACTCCTCTGGTCTAAATATTATCCACTTTCCCTTATATTGTAAAAGTGTTTGACTAAATGCTGAATTAATCTTATCAAGTACATTATATTTATTATCATACTCTCCATCACCAATACTAAATGTTCTTGCATCTATATAACATTGACCTATTGATGGAGCATCAAGTATCGGATCCATTGAGGAATGGTATAGATTGCTTATTACCCTATGCTCTACAAATGTCTGTATAGTACCATAAGCAGCGTATTGTATCAATTCCCATGGAGTATATCTACCAATTAATTCATCCCCTGCATTGTCCGCTAAAGGCTGGTTCTGCAATAATCCAAGACCCTCTGTTGCTTTTAATGATATAATGTGCTTTTGGTCTTGCCAACTTTCTTGAAAATCATCTTGCAATAAATATCCATACCAGTAATATTGTACTGCACTTAAAAACTCAAAAGCTACATAGCAATATGTGTCTGCATTGCTAAGAAAGTCATCAATTGATACAGTTGGCTGACTAATAAAATTTATAGTAGCTTGTTGAGGTCTTAATGGTTTATAAATATCTTCATCACTATTAAACTCTTGCAATACAAATGGATTTGATGCAGGTTCAAGATCAATAATACTACCACTATATCCATCTATATAAAAATCAACTTTGCAAGTATCATCTTGCAATGTCTTAAAAGTAATTCTATATTTTATTCCGTATGCCATTATCCAACCCTTGATATTTGTGCGTTAGTCCTATTTATTGATCCAACTAAATCTGTTCCTCTTAAAACTAAATCTATCTTTTGACCTCCGCCTGTTGCCAATGGTCTTACGCCTTCAAATCTTGTATTTGCTCTAAATGCTGGAAGTATATTACCTATTGCAGAAAGAAATCCTCCACCTTGTGATAATCCTCCTGCAATTGGGCCTGCAAAAATAGTACCTAATAATTCTACTATTTTTGATGCTGCAATCTGTGCTACAATTTTAGCAATATTAGCTTTAATATTTTTCGCAAATTCATCAAATGTAAACTTACCAGTATTGATAAAATTCTCAAATGATTCTGCAATTGGATTAAAGAATACACCATCAATAACTTCTTTTGCCAATGCAAATTCTGCTGCAATAGCTTGTGTATCTAAAAACTTCTGATTTTTTATAATTTTAGCTTCACCAGAAATTATTGTTGGTACAAGTTCAGTTGCTCTTTCTTTAGATGTTTCTTTTCTATATTTAACTCTTGCTGCAATTAATTTATCAATAGATTTAACTTGTAAATTAGTTTGCCCTATTACATATCTTGAAAATGCTTGTACTGGGCCTAATGCATTGCTTTCTCCAGTTATATTAGAATAAAATTCTCTTTCCTTTGCTTGTTTTTTTGTACTATCTGTTAATTTTCTTGTCTGTAAATCTATTTCTGCAATACCTTTTATTGTTGGATCAAGTAAATTAATATAAGATTGTGCAACTTTATTTAACTTTTCTTGCTCTATTTTATTTTGTTTAATACTTTCTTTAGTATTATTAATTGCAATAAGTGCTTGTTGGCTTGCAGTTCTACCGGCACCAATTATAACTTCTCCTTCTTTTTTAACTTTATTATACGCAGCTTCACCGTTTGTTAAATCTTTTTGTAATTTCTTTTCTTCAATTTGAAGTGCAGTTAATTTCTCTGCATTTGAAGTTAAAATATTTGAAATAGCTGCCTCTTGTGCTTTTAGAATTAATAATTTTTGTATTGCTTTTGCATTTGCATTAATTATTTTTACTGATTCAGCAGTAGAAATATTTTCAAGTTTTATACCAGCTACAACATCAGGCCTAATTTTATTTAATTCAACATAAGCAGCTTGCCTATCCTTTAATGGTTTAGATAAATCGGTAAGAACTTTTGTAAGAATAGTTATTTCTGCACTTTCTGTCGCAGATGAACCTATTCCTTTTGCTAATTCTTTATTATATTCATTTTGTGCAACTGCTAAAAGATTTGTTTTACCAAATAAAGCATCAATAGCATTACCAAGTCCGCCATACTTCATTGTCAATGTTGTGACAATAGCGGTTACCGCACTAAACGCAAGAAATATACCAGCAGGCCCCATTAATGAACCTTTAAGTTGTGATAATACAGAAGCACCATTTTTTGCTTCCATATTCATCTGACCAAATCCTTGTATAATACCTGGTAAGTTGTTCTGAATACCTATAAAACCAAATGGTAAATCTTGTAGTGTTAAAGATAATGCCGTTAATGAGTTTTGTGATGCCTTGCCAAATGACCTTGTTGATTCAGCCATTTTTTCTGTGCTTTTTTGAAAAGCATCAGAACCTTTTTGTGCAGTAGTATTTACTTCATTTATGGATTTTTTTAAATCGGCATAGAATTTAGTAAGCTTTTGCGAAGCCTCTGATACATTTGCACCTACTTGTATATCTAAACTCATTTTCCTAAGCGTTTAAAGATTTCTCTCATCTCATCTTCACTCATCACATTTTCGATATGCTCATCACCTGGTAATTCCCACAAAGCCTCTGGTGTTTTAGGTGCGGTCTTTGGGTCACCCATTAACCGCACCATTGTAAACATCAAAAGTCTTGTTTGCTTATATGCATCAATTTTCTTCCTTTCATTTCCCCTTATCATCAAAGAAAACTCCCTTGGACTTATTGAATAGAAGTCATTTGGCAAAAGGCATAAATCACCAAACGCAAACGCTTCTATTTCTTCCCACGAGTAGTCTTTTTTTTTGCTTCTGGTTTCTTCTCTTCTTCTTTTTGTTTCAAGAACTCATTTGAACTCCAAACTTGTATGACTGACTTTACCTCATCCAATACTTGTTCGTTAGTTAAATTAGCCTCTATGAAGTCTACAAAGAACTCAAAGCTATGCTCAATCTCCACATCCTTTATCAAGCAATTGTTGTAATAACCACTATACAAAATATGAGCAATCCCAATCTCGTTTAGCTCATTATTTGAATATGCTTTACCTTCTACGAATTTATCTGAAAGGTATCTGAAAGATGCCATTCCAAATTTTAGTCCAAGTTTAGTATCGTTAATAGTAATAGTAGTATAATTCATAATTAGGCGGTTACATCAACAATTCCGGTAGAGGTTACAGTACCAGAGAAATTGATAAATTCAGTAGTAGATTGATTGAGAGTAAGAGAGGTAATATAACCAGTGAACTGATGATAATAAGCAGCACCAGCACTTGAACCACTTACAACTGGGTTTTGAACCCTTACACTAACAAGTGTTTTGCCAACCATTGCTGCAAGCAAATCTTCGTAAGATACTTGTGAAACGCTTGGAGAAACTTCGCAAATTGCATCAAAGTCAACACCCATTGTTGCATCGGCAACTGATGTCAAAGGCCCGCAATTTGTTTGCTCTGTGGTGGAATCAACAGTTGTATTAACTGAAGATGTACGCAGACAAACGAGATTCTTATATGATGAGCCACCAGCTACATCAATCTCTACGTTCTGCAATGATCCTAAAATCTGTCCCATTTTATTCTATTTTTGAATTATTGAATTGTTGATAATAAGTATCTTTCTATTTATAAAGTTATTTCCTTCTTGCATAGTTAAGTATCTTGATGATGTTCTTGCTGTGGCATATATCTGAAATTCAGCATCGCCCATATCCTTGACACCAGTAGTAGGTATTAACAAAGTTAAGATTTGGTCAGCAATATCATCAATTATTGCATTATTTCTTGTCATATATTGTTCGCTAAATATATCAATTACCACATCAGCACCAGATACGAACAATTGGTTGTTATTATCAGCCGTTTCTGTTATATCACCAATAATGACATAATTCTCCGGAACTGTGGAAAATGAGTCAGTTCCATAAACGGGAACATTCCTACCATTGTAGGAAATATTGCCATTTAAGACTGACAAGTATTGTGTTCTTATATTATTGCTACAATCTTTCATTCCGTTTTAATACTTGCTTAATGTTGCTCTGTAAAGATACTAAACCACTTGTTACACTTGGGTAAAAATAAGGTGCTGGCCTCATCCATCCCCTTCCGTTCACATAATATTCTCTTGCCAATGCTTGCCACTCTGCTTCCTTTCCAGGGTATTGTGGAAAGTATTTACCCGTTCCAAACTCAATATATGCAGCCATTGGGTCACCTGGGTCGCCAGCAGACAATTGATACATAAATGGTCTAACCTTGGTTGATTTAATTGATGCCCTTATCTCTGGATTGTCAGCACTAAATATACCTTTTGCAACAGTTGCCATTTGTTCTACTCCGGCAGCTAACTCCATATCAATTTCATTAAAACGAGCATCTGCTTTTTGCTCCAAAGCAAAAATTGTCTGCCTTAATCCTTGAATATTTATGGATAATGCCTTTGCCACCTATATCACTACTTTTTTATACTGATGATAGTTCAATCCATCCCAATTCGGGAACTCCTTCAACATACCCGCTTTCGCATCTCCTTGGAACTTCTTACCCCTATTCTCATAAGACCACGCTGTCAAAGTCAGAATATCGGTAGCCAAATCCTCTGGAATTGAAGAGAATCCACATTGGTACTTAATGATATAAATGCCTGGGGCATAAAACCAAATCTTTCCTCCTATAACCTCAAAATCACTATTCTTAGTCAATACATCATAGGTATTCATCCCCGTCTTAATCTTTACCTCATCAACACAAATCAACGGCCCGTAAGGAACATCAAGAATCCAAAAGCCTTGACTTTGTGGTGTCAACTCTACATTTATCCTTACTGACTTATTTACCAAAGAACAACCAGTCAATTTCTCAATATGCACCCTTGCACCATTAACGAGTGATGAGATTAAGTCATCATCGGTGTCGTAATTGGTAATACGAAGCCAATTCTTCGCATCAGTCAAGCTAACTGGCTCAACGACAGTATCAGCTAATATTGTTATTCCATCTATATATGTCATCTTTAACTATATTTATTAACACTTTCTCTGAACCAACTTTCAAATTCATCAAGCGTTTTTCGTGTATCAAATTCTCTTGATCTTCCTTTCGCTTTTCTTGATGCCCATGAATAGGCTTTTTTGTCATCCAACTTTGTAATGGCTTCAACCCACTCTTTGACATTATCCCTATTTTTGATAAATATACCACCTTTTTCACAATTCTCCCTCAACCCTGGTGTGTCACTACAAATAACCGGAATCCCACTACACATCGCCTCGGTTGCAGTCCTTCCCCAACTCTCGTATTTTGATGGCATTAGTAATATCCTTGTCTTAGCGTACCATTGCTTAATATTAGGCGAATTGGGGACATAAGTCACATTTGGCAATGTTTGGGTTATCTGCTCATCATACGACCCTAAAACGCCTAAAAATGACTTATGTGGCATTGCCCTTGCAATATCCGCAAATATCTTACCGCCCTTGTTCTCGTTTAAGTTTATTAAAGTGATATATTCCGACTTCTCTGGTTCGTTCCCTAAATCATAGTGGTTGTAGTCAACTGGCGGAGTCACTATAAAATTACTAAATTTATAGTTCAAAAGTTCTTTTAACCACTCTGAATTGTAAATAATATGCTGTTTCTTTTCAGCATCTATAATCTCAGGGTATGGGTGACTATTGTGAATTAAATGAAATACTGGTTTTTTATAAAGCTTGGCAGTATGGATTGTCCACCTTGTGTAATCCAAATGGGTAAAAATAGCATGACCCCACCTCATTAACCCATCTATCACATTTGGGTTTGGAGGAAAAACATCAATGCCATCAAAAACGTAATTGTTCCTAATTTTATATTTATTTGCATCGTGTAAAAGAACTCTTATGTTATGACCCTTAGATTGTAGATCTTTAAGCATATAATGTAACATCCATTCCGCACCGCAGTTATGCTCTGGAGGGTAAAGATGTACTGAAGCAACTATATTCATAATGTTAGTATTATATCCGCACCAACTATTTGACCTTTGTATTGTGGATATTTTATGAGTAATTCAGTATAAAAAGTATCACTTATGTAATGGTTCTCAAATTTAAGTTCTTTTATTTTATACTTATTCAAATCAATCGTATTTAATATTCTCTCATCACACCCCTCCGTATCAATTTGTAAATAATATATATCTTTTATATCATACCATTTACAGAACTGGTCAAATGTTATAGCACTTATTGCGATTGTTGATAATATGCTTTTGGGTAATTCTTTTAAATACCTATTCAATGGTTCACCATTCTCGACCAATGAACTGCACCCATCTAAAAATGATGATTCCTTTGAAATCCACTCCGGCTTTACAAATGCCATCTCTACGCTTCCATCATTGTCCGAAATAAAAAAGTTGTAAGCATTTGCATTTGACAATTGTTTTACATTCTCTTTTAGTCTATCAAAATAGTATGGTACTGGTTCAATGAAATATGCTTGATAGTCCGTTTCATCCTTTAGTCTATCAAATATATTGTCATGGCTTACGCCATCCATTGCTCCAATAATAACGTAATTTTTCATAGTATCTAATTAAAAAAAGGGGTGGCAAGAATACCACCCCCGATCATACACTTTAAAACAATCAAACAAGAGATTATATAGCTCCGTAAACTGAAGCACTTGGTTGGAACTGAAGAAGTTCGCAACGAGCCTCACAACGGAAGGTAATCAGATTCTTGATGAAGTCATCTTGGTCAAACTCTGTGCTACGAACATTCAGACCAGATTGTTGTGCAATTGCATACTTAGTAGTATCCATTACATAAATCTTAGAAGCTGTAACCAAAGAATGAGGGATAACAGGAATACCTACGATCCTTACATTACCATTGTTGTCGATAACCATTCCACCAGGAAGTGAATAGTCACTTGGCTTGGTTTTCAACATAGCAGCCCAACCAGCATGAGTTGTCAAAGCGAGGTTAGGAGTCCAGTTCAAAGCACCAAGTTGAGCAACGTAATCAATGAACTTCTCAGCGGTGTTAGCACCAGAAGAAACACCAGCAGTTGCACTTGAAGCGATGGCGTTCAGATAATAAGTATCTTCTGCCTTTTGGAAATCTTCAATCAAAGACTGCTGAAGATAAGCTTGCAAGAATGGCAAGTCATCAATCATTTGGCGAGAAACTTTAGCGTAACCAGCGATGAATGACAGAGCAGTATTTACAACTGTTACATCATAATCAACTTGTGGTTTATCGTTACCTTCAGTTTGCTTACCGAAAGAACCTTCACCAACGGGGGTGTTACCACGAGGGAAAGAAACAGAACCGGTAGAAACTGGGATGATGTTGAAAACTGAACGAAGATGAGGGTTAACATAAGACCTCAAATAAGCGTTGTCAACATAAGAGGTGTAAACAGAACCAGTCAGGTTAGTACCGATGGTCATTGTTTGTACAGCCTTGGCATCCATTTCGTAGATGAAACCTTTACCATTTCCGCGAGCAGCAGATTTGATGTCGTTCCAACCTTTCTCAATAGCAGTACCAATTTCGTTCTTGATGTTCATGATATGCTCACCATAAGAAGTTGCAACTTTTGCAGTTTCTTTAGCTTGCAATTTTCCGAACTGTGCTTTAGCTTCAAGAACTTCGTTCCTTGCTTCAGAAGCAGTTTTGTTAGCCTTAACCAACTCTTCGTTGATTTGCTCAATGCGAGAATCAAAAGCTTTAGCAGCTTTCTCGGTGTTGGCAGCAACTTCTGCCTTCTGCTCAGCGAGTTTTGCTTCAAGAGCAGATTCAAACTTTTTTAAATCTTCCATTTTACTTTAATTTAGAATTTGTTTAAAATTGATATTAGTGATTGCTCAAACTCCTCGTTATTCTTTTGCTGCACTGGTGTTTCCTCAACTGCCAATGTGCTACTCGCTTTCTCTATCG
>Ga0222714_10003911_pt1 | contig 14887 bp, 7 predicted proteins | sample C33_3DmetaG_FD_165048 | JGI IMG/M metagenome (GOLD analysis project Ga0222714, IMG submission 165048) | Estuarine water microbial communities from San Francisco Bay, California, United States - C33_3D | ecosystem: Environmental > Aquatic > Marine > Unclassified | place: USA: California... | reverse complement strand
GTAACGTTTGGCCGTGTCATAGCAATCCATAGCGGCACCCAAGGCGCCCCAAGCGATTCCAAATCGTGCCGAGTTCAAACAGGTGAGAGGACCTTTCAAGCCCGAAACACCCGGCAACAGGTTCTCCTTGGGAACTTTGACGTTTTGAAAAACGAGTTCCCCTGTAGCGCTAGCCCGCAACGACCATTTGTTGTGCGTCTCAGGAGTGCTGAATCCTTCCATGCCCCGTTCGACGATGAGGCCATGCACTACACCGGCTTCGTTTTTGGCCCATACGACAGCCACATCAGCAAAGGGAGCATTGCTGATCCACATTTTGGCACCATTGAGCAAGTAATGATCGCCTTGATCGCTGAAATGGGTGGTCATTCCCGCTGGGTTTGAACCATGATCGGGTTCGGTAAGTCCAAAGCAACCCAGCCATTCGCCGCTGGCCAATTTGGGTAGGTATTTGCGGCGCTGTTCTTCGCTTCCGAATTTGAAGATGGGATACATAACCAGCGACCCTTGAACCGAGGCCGTACTGCGAACACCGCTGTCGCAGCGTTCGAGTTCTTGCATGATGATGCCGTAGGTGGTGTAATCCATGCCTCCACAGCCATATTCGGCCGGTAACTGTGGCCCAAAGGCTCCAATGTGGCCTAGCTCTTTGACAATGTGTCTGGGAAATTGGCTTTCTTGAGCAAAATGTTCGATGATGGGACTTAAGTCTTTTTTGACCCAATCCCGAACCGATTGCCGAATTAGCTTTTGTTCTTCGCTCAACAAATCGTCGATGGCGTAAAAGTCAGGTGCTTGGTACCGGTCTTTGCCTCGACCAGCCTCATACAATGCTTCCAAAGAATGTTGCTCACTCATGGTTATTTACAAATGTAAGGACCTGCTTATTTTTGCCTACGGCTACTTATCCATCGATTGTTAATTCAAGTAAACATATCCAAATTGAGGGTGACAGCGCCCATCGGGGTGCATGCATTGGAGCGCAAAGCCAAATGTGTGCTCGAAATATCGGTTCAATTGAGCTGGGAGACATCCACGCCCATTCGGGAAGACTTGTCTCAAAGTGTCGATTATGCCGATGTGGTTTCCTTGATTCGCTCGGTCCTACATCAGGAATTTGCCCTGTTGGAATCGCTTGGGGAAACCATCTTAGATAACATTGCGGCCCGTTTTCCATTGGTGGAGGAGGCTCAAATCACCTTGGTGAAACCACACATTCTAATTTCGGGTGCCCAATTGGAGTCGAGCTCGGTTTGCTTAACGCGAAATTTTCGTCATTAAACGGATATAAACAGAAGCATTTAGGCCTTGGGCAGTACTTTTGTATCAATGGCTAATCGTACAATTCGCTTCATTTTTCTGTGGGTCCTTTTTTGCACGTTTGCAACTGGCTATTTGCACGGACAAATCGGGGTCTACGGATGGGTTTACAACAACCAAACTTTAGAGACCATTCCAGGAGCAATTGCCATTGATTCTGCTTCCCACGAGTTTACCGAAGCTACGCAGCAAGGGTATTATCAGTTGGCAGCAAGAAAAGGCTTGCGCACCTACATTTTTGTGGCGGCAGGCTTCAAGCCCAAAGTTCTTCAGTTGGATATTGACAATCCCAAAAGCCAAAACGTGTTTTTGGATCCAACTCCCCGTGGGGTGTCCGATTCCTCAGCCTTATACTTGAGCCTTTACGATGCCCAAGTGAGCACCTTCAAGCCTTTGAAACGCCAAGTGACCGATGCTCCCACCTTGTTGAGTTTAACCGATCCGGTCAAATACCTTCAATTTCTGCCCGGGGTCTCTGGGGGAATAGAAGGGTTGAGCGGAATGTATGTTCGCGGTTCCAATGCTGATCAAAGTTTGTTTTTGATGAACGGTTTGCCGGTTTATGGAAACGGTCATGTTTGGGGGCTGTTGTCCAATTACAACCCTGAAATCAGCAAGAGTACGGTGCTTTATCGCGGTGTGGCACCCGCTCGCTTTGGAGGTAGAGCAGGAGGGGCGGTGATGGACGTCACCACTCAAGGGGGTACTGCAAACGAACTCAAAGGCTCGTTTCAAATCGATCCCCTCGCTTTCAATTTGTCATTGGAAGGTCCCTTGGATGTCACAGGTAGGACCACATTTGCTACCAGCATTCGCCGAAGCTATTTGGATTGGTTGTTTGACTTCAATGCTGGAGAAGGACTGGGGGCCGTGGTCAATATGCATGATTTCAATGCTAAAGTGGATTTCAAACAGGATCAATACACCCAGTGGTCATTTTGGGTGTACAACGGTCGAGATAAGTACCAATTGAGCACGGAAACCCAAGATCAAGACAGTTTGGGTAGACGTCAAGATATTTCGCTGTTGGTAGGTGTGAATTGGCAGAACACCTTAGCAGGGGTTTCCTGTTCCCATATTTTCAACTACCGTCACTTCGCTACGTTCAGTGCGGGTATGTCTCGATACCGTTTTCGCAGCCCCATTGAAATTCGAATTGTTACCGACTCGGGTGGCTTCAATCAACAAACATCCCAACTCGCTTACACAACAGAGCACTCCATTACCGATTTTTCAGCCCAGGCTGATTTCAGTTATTTGCTGGACAACAATAGCCGCATACGTTATGGCACCCATTGGGTGGCGCATAACATGAAGCCTGGTTTGGAGTATTTGGGTGTGCAAGCCAATGGCAACCCCTTCCAAGATACCCTCTATGGAGTTGAGAATGCCCAAGTACCTGTTGAAATTAGCCATTATGGAGAATGGGAATTGCATCCCAATATTGGGTTGTCCATCAACGTGGGTTTGCGGTCTTGGACCTACATTTCGGGCACCAATTTCTATTCCCGTTTGGAGCCCAGATTTTTATTGTCTCAAATGATGGAGGGCCAGAAAAGGTTTCAATTGGCTGCAGGTATCTCCAATCAAGGCATTCATCAAATGTCGAGCATGGTCGGGATCCTTCCTCGGGATATGTGGTTCCCGACTTCAGGTAACTTCAAGCCGCAACAAACCTTGCAAGCCAGCATCGGCTATCGCCAGCCTCTGGGTTCTCGTTTTGAAATCAGTGCTGAGGGTTTTATCAAAAGATTCAATGGGATCACAGACCTTACCGGAACACCCAGTGATGCGCTGAAGCCCAATTTTTGGGATGAAGCCATTGCCCAAGGGCAAGGTTCGGCTCGGGGATTAGAACTTCTGGTTTCCAAGAGTTCGGGAAAAGTGACCGGTTTGGCCTCTTATACATTCAGCCGTACCGAGCGAACCTTTGCTTCAGTGAACGAAGGACAGGCGTATCCTTTTCGCTGGGACCGCCCTCACAAGGCCAGTGCACAATTGACTTGGTACATTTGGCCGACCTTTCGCATGAATGCCTCGGCCATGTTCATGAGTGGCAATTTGGTAACCGTTCCCTCTAGCCGCTATGTAACCGTTGATGGTAGTTTGGTTTATGACTACAGCCAGAAAAACAATTATCGTTTGCCGGCTTACCGCCGAATCGACCTGGGCTTTACCAAAGAGATTCACCCAGAAATCAAACGTAGCTACCATGAGTTATACGGGATTCAGGTTTACAACATCATGGGTTGGAACAATCCCATTTTTACACGTTTGGAAATCGTCGATGGTTCTCCTCAGTTGATGGGTATCTCGCTATTTACTTTCGTTCCTTCCATTTTTTATCGCATCGAATTTTAACATGATATCACTGAAACGAGCCCTGATAATTGCGGGAATGTGTAGCCTCTACGCTTGCGAATCTCCATTGGATTCGACAGCATTGACTTATAAGCCCCGTTTGGTGGTGAATAGTTTGATGACCAGTGATCAAGTGGTTTGGGCAACGGTCAATTCCAATATCTCTTTGGTCGATACCATAGGTCCTGCGCCCATTGAAAACGCCACTGTGCAGCTGGTTGATCAAAATGGGAATGTTCGCTCTATGGCTTTCAACTTTGGTCAAGGTCGCTATGAAGCCAATGTCAACCCAAAGCCCGGTGAGCGCTATGAAATCGTAGCCAACTATGCCAATTTCCCTCAAGCCAAAGGATCAACCGAAGTGCCGCCAGCCTTGAATTTACCGCCTTCCACTTGGGTGGATAATACAGGTGTTGATGCTGACGGCTTTCCAACGGGAACGCTGTCATTGAAGATTGTCGATAGCAAACAAGAGCGTAACTATTATGAAATTACGCTGTATCGCTATGATGATTTTATCGCCCAATGGTTTGTCATCAATCCTGATTTTCATGATGCAGAATTGGCCTCCCAATCGATAGCTACCGCCAATGGTGGTTTTGTTATCAGCGATGCGCTCTTCAACGGCGATGTCAAGACCTTCAATTTTCATACACCCTTTGCTTCAAAAGGCCAGCAATACAAGTACATGGTCGAAGTGAGAAGTTTGAATGAATCGTATTTTTTGTATACCCAAAGTTTGGATCAATACACCCAAGCTTCAGGCCTATTCACAGAGCCCGTTTCTGTGTATACGAATATTGAAGGTGGTTTGGGCATATGCGCCGCCGCATCTGTTTTGAAAGATACCCTTCGCTAGTGCCTGTGAATAAGGAATTCATACGAATCAAGAATGCCCGGGAACACAACCTGAAAGGCATTGATGCAGATATTGAACTCGGTTCGTTCACGGTAGTGACCGGTGTTTCAGGCTCCGGGAAATCCTCTTTGGTTTTTGATACACTCTTTGCAGAAGGTCAACGCCGTTATGTGGAATCCTTGAGTGCTTATGCCCGACAATTTTTGGGCCGAATGAAAAAACCTCAGGTAGATTCCATCGAGGGTCTGTGCCCTGCAATTGCCATTGAGCAAAAAGTAAATTCTCGCAACCCAAGAAGCACCGTAGCTACTTCAACGGAAATTTACGATTATTTAAAATTGCTGTTCAGCCGAGTGGGAAAAACGATTTCGCCGATTTCGGGAAGACAGGTCAAACAAGATTCTCCCCAAGATGCAGTATCCTATGCCCAAGCTCATTTTGACGGTAAAAGAGTATGGGTAGGTGCTGATTTGGCGACAGGAAAGTACGGTGCCTCAGAATGGAGTTTGATGCAGCAAAAAGGCTTCAACAGGGTTGCCTTCGGTGAGCAAGATCATGCCTTGGCTGATTTGCTGGAAGCTCAACAGGTTTTTGAGGGTTCTCCTTGCTTGATTGTTGACCGCATTCGATTGGATGCTTCTGATGCTGAAAACACCAGTCGTTTATTTGATGCGGTTGAAACGGCATTTTGGGAGGGGCAAGGGAGCTGTGTAATCATTGAAATAGAGTCCCATACGCGAATCGAATTCAACAACCGATTTGAACTCGATGGCATGAGTTTCGAAGTGCCGACTCAAGATTTCCTCTCTTTCAACAATCCGTACGGAGCATGCCGAACCTGTGAGGGTTTCGGTTCTGTATTGGGAATTGATGAAGAACTGGTCATCCCCGATGCTTCATTGAGCATTCACGAAGGAGCCGTGGCACCCTGGAAAGGGGAAACATTGGGGGCTTGGAAAAGCGAATTCATTCGGGCGGCTTTGAAGTTGGATTTTCCTGTCCACCGACCCTATCGAGAACTGGATAAAGAACATCTCGATCTGCTCTGGAATGGAGCGAAAGGGGTCGATGGTATCCGTCAATTTTTTGCCTACCTGGAAGAAAAGTCATATAAGATTCAATACCGGGTATTGGCTGCTCGATACCGCGGTAAAACGACCTGTCATGACTGCCATGGTACTCGACTGCGCAAAGAGGCAAGTTGGGTGAAATTGCACAATATTCAGCCGGGTTTGAATGCCCCTGAATGGATGAATCTTGCCGACTTGCTGTTGATGCAAATTGATCAAGCCCATTTGTATTTCAAACAAGCTCAATTGTCTGATGTTGATACCCATGTGGCTCAGCGCATTTGGACTGAAATCTCCACCCGGTTGGAGTTTCTTAAAAATGTAGGGTTGGGTTATCTCACCTTGAATCGTTTGAGCAATTCCTTGAGCGGGGGAGAAAGCCAACGCATCAATTTGGCCACCTCATTGGGTTCCAATTTGACCGGGTCCTTGTACGTGCTCGATGAGCCCTCCATCGGCCTACACAGCCGAGATACCGAACGATTGGTGTCGGTTTTGAAAGCCTTGCAAGAAGAAGGCAATACCGTGGTGGTAGTGGAGCACGATGAGGATGTAATGGGCAACGCCGATGCCATCTTGGATATTGGGCGGCTCGCAGGATCCCTAGGTGGGGAATTGGTCTTCAAAGGAACCTTGGATCAAATCAAAAAGTCAAAAGAAAGCCTTACTGGACAGTATTTGGGAGGTTCTGAACAAATTGCTGTTCCCGCTCAGCGCAGGAAATCAGTGAATTCCATTGAATTGCTTGGGGCTAGAGCCAATAATTTGAAAGATGTCGATGTGCAAGTCCCCTTAGAGGCATTAACGGTAGTCACAGGTGTTTCAGGTAGCGGTAAAACCAGTTTGATCAAAGGTGTTTTGTATCCCGCCATTTCTAGGCATTTGGGTCAGTTTACGGGCACCAAGCAAGGGAAATTCAAGGCTCTTCAAGGCGATTTGAATTTGGTACATGCCATTGAATTGGTGGACCAAAACCCAATTGGTAAAAGCAGCCGTTCCAATCCCGTGACCTATGTAAAAGCTTTCGACGAAATACGTGAACTCTTTGCCTCACAACCCTTGTCGCATTTTCAAGGATTCAAACCTTCTCATTTCTCATTCAACGTTGACGGCGGTCGTTGCGACACCTGCAGTGGGGAAGGTGAGAGTGTCATTGAAATGCAGTTCATGGCCGACATCAAACTGCCTTGTGAAGCCTGCCAAGGAAAACGGTACAAAAAAGAAGTGCTCGAGGTCGAATTCAGAGGTAAGAATATCCATCAGGTATTGGAGTTGACGGTCGAAGAAGCCTTGGAGTTTTTTGCCGATCAAAAATCCATTCAAGAGCGACTTAAGCCCTTGTCTGACGTAGGGTTGGGTTATGTGAAGTTGGGACAAGGAAGCAACACCTTGAGCGGGGGAGAGGCGCAACGAGTGAAGTTGGCTTTTTACCTGAGCAAAGCCAGCCCGCACAAGGACGGCGGTACCTTGTTCATTTTCGATGAACCCACCACTGGACTGCATTTCCACGACATTAAAAAACTGCTGGCTTCGTTTCAAGCCTTGATCAAGAAAGGGCACACCGTGCTTTGCATTGAGCATAACCTGGATGTGGCTAAATGCGCCGATTGGCTCATTGATTTGGGTCCAGAAGCGGGTGAGAATGGCGGCGAATTGATCTACCAAGGCACACCCGAAGGTTTGTTGGCGGTTGAAAACAGCGTAACGGCTCCCTATTTGCGATCCAAACTGATTTTGAGCTGAGTTTTACCCAGAAGCTTAGTGCATCTCGGTAAATTTCATTCATCACCAAGCCCAACCCAGAACCCAGTGCTTCCTTGGTCTTAAGATTTGAGCCAATGGTCTAAAGCGCAGCAAAATCGGGACCGATGCGTTACCTTTGTACTTCCTGCATTATGAAGAAAATAGCAATTCTGTTAGGCTTGTTGTGCGGCAGCACAATGGATGTTTTTTCCCAAGCTACTTTGGTTGAAAAAGTAGAAGCCCAGCCTGGTTCTTTGGTGGTACCTTATGAAATGTACACCTTGCCCAATGGCCTTACCCTGATCGTTAGCGAAGATCACAGCGATCCCGTTGCTCACATCAACGTAACCTATCACGTAGGTTCGGCTCGCGAGATTCCCGGCAAATCAGGATTTGCTCACTTTTTTGAGCACATGTTGTTTCAAGGTTCTCAGCACGTAGCCGATGAAGAACATTTTAAAATCATCAAGGAATTCGGAGGTGATGTGAACGGCAATACCACCCGTGACAGAACCGTTTACATTGAAACCTTCCCCAGCAACTTTACCGAAACCGCTTTGTGGATGGAAGCCGATCGCATGGGCTGTTTCTTGGAGGCATACACCAACGAGAAATTTGAAATCCAACGCAGTACGGTTAAAAACGAAAAAGACCAGCGTTACAACGTGCCTTACGGCTTCTTGATGGAGGTGAAAGATCAAGAATTGTATCCTTCTGACCATCCCTACAGCTGGTCTACCATTGGTTTCGTGGACGATTTGGATCGAGCCGATAGCAACGATTTGCGCAATTTCTTCTTGCGCTGGTACGGGCCCAATAACGCCTGTGTAATCGTTTCAGGCGATGTCATTGCCGCAGACGTCGTGAAGTGGACCGAGAAATACTTCGGCAGCATTCAACGCGGTCCTGAGGTACGTAAACAGCGCGTGCGCCCCGTTGTTTTGAAAGAAAACAAGGTGGCCAGCTATGCCGATGCCAACGCCAATTTGCCTTTGATCTATACGACGTTCGTAGGTTCTCCTGTCATGAGTCAAGATGAGGCAGCCTTAGATATGTTGTCTTATTTGTGGGGCAATACCCGAAATTCTCCCCTCTACCAAAAATTTGTAGACAAGGAATGGGCCATTCAAGTAGGGGCCAACAACAACCCCCTGAGTGCCATCAACCACGAGTTGGCCGGTGAATTTTCGTTCATCGTAGTGGGCTATCCCTGGAGCGACATCAACAATTTGCGCTCCATGTTGGCTCAGGCCATTGACTCCTTTGAGTATGTGAATTTCAGTGATGAAGATTTGGAGCGCGCCAAAATCAATTTCTTGAGCAACCTCTCCAGTGGCTTGGAAGGAGCTTCAACCAAAGCCAATTACTTGAGCATGTTCTGGTACCTCGATGCCCGTGGCGCCGATGGCAAATTGACCAATTTGGAGGCTGAAGCTGAGCGCATCAAAAGCGTAACCCGCGAAGACATCATGCGCGTGTATCGCCAGTACATCAAAACCAAGAAGTCTTCTACCGTGGTGATCGAGCCTGTTCGTTCCAACGGGGAAGAGGAAAAGCCCAAATACCAAAGCTTCAATCCGAATGCTGAGTACCGCAATCCCGTAGCGGAAGCCGAATACAAAGGTTTGCAATACCGCCCTTTACAAGATGATTTTGACCGCAGCGTGCGACCCACTCCTTCGGCGGTGAAGGAAGTCAGCGTGCCCCAAGTGATGAAGAAGGAATTGAAAAACGGTTTGGAGGTTTGGACCTCTCCCTTTGACGAGACCCCTCGCGTGTTTGTTCGTTTGAACATTGAAGGCGGTGCCTTGCTCGAAGACGGCAAAACCATTCCTGTCGGCACTGCTGACATGCTTTCAGTGGCCCTTCAGAACGGAACGGCCAAACGCACTCCCGCTGAGCTGGAGCAAGAACTGGAGCGTTTGGGTGCTAGCATCAACGTAGGTTCCAGTGCTACCTCTATGTACGTGACTTTGGGTTGCGAAAAGCAGAACTTGCAGGCCGCAGCTGCCTTGATGCACGAGATGATGTTCGAGCCTCGTTGGGATTCTGACGAATACAGCAAGGAGAAAAAGCGCATGATGGAAAGTGCAAACTCAGATTTATTGAACCGTGGAACCGGCGCTTCCAACGCCTGGTCGCGTTTGACCCAAGGTGACAATGCCATGGGTACCTATGTGGGAGCCGCTCAATACGAAAAGGTCGATCTGGACGATTGCAAGAACTATTGGAGCAAAAACTGGACGCCCGCAAACAGCAAACTGGTTGTGGTTGGCGCAGTGACCCAAGATGAGGTGATGCAGTATTTCTCGTTCTTGAACGACTGGAAAGGCAAGGCCATTGAGATTCCTGTGCCCCAAAACAATTACGATTTTCAAACCTCCCAGATTTTTGGTGTCGAATACGTAGATGCCAAGCAGTCTGATATCTACATTGGCTTCAAAACCATGCCTTACGACGCCACCGGTGATTTCTACCGGGCAACGGTCATGAACTTTGCCTTGGCAGGTAATTTCAACAGCCGTTTGAACTTGAAAATTCGCGAGGAGAAAGCGTGGACGTATGGCATTCGCGGCGGATTCTCAGCCGGATACAAAAGCACCCCTGGTACCTATGTGATTTCAGCGGGTGTAAAAGCTGAGGCTACCGACAGTGCCATCTTGGAAATCTTGGATATGTTGGAGCGCTACAAAACAGAGGGCATTACCGATGAGGAGTTTGCTTTCACCAAATCGGCCTTGATTGCTTCAGAAGCCTTGGATTACGAATCCTTGTTCCAAAAGGCTGGCTTCATTCTGTCTATGGCTAACCGCGAATTACCCGAAGATTACACCGCTCAGCAATTGGCCATTTTGCAAAACATGACCAAAGAAGAACTGAATGCCATGGCCCGTGAATACTTGAATACCGATGAGTTGATCGTCGTTGTAGCCGGTGATATGCTTCGTTTGGAGAGCCGTTTGAATGCCCTTGGATTTGGAACGGTTCAGCGTCTGAACAAAGATGGCAGCGGGAAAGTCAAGATGTTGAAGGCGGGAACCACCGGTCACAAGAAGAATTACAATTGAGTTTTAAGGGACTCAAAACGATAAAATGAGGAGAGGGGCTAAGGGCCCCTCTTTTTTTGCCTCAGCGCCCATAAAAAGGGCTTAAATGTATACAAATTGTGGGCAAACGCTGCTCTACGCGCGCGGATACGCGCGCGGGATTGGTTAAATTGCTACATTGATTCATTGGAATGGAAGAGAATAACAACAACAAAGAGATCGAAGAGAAAATCATCCCGATAAACATCGAAGATGAGATGAAGGCGGCCTACATCGATTATGCGATGTCGGTTATCGTGTCTCGAGCATTGCCCGATGTACGCGACGGTTTGAAGCCCGTTCACAGACGCGTACTATACGGTATGGTTGAATTGGGCTTAGCGGCCAATCGTCCCTATAAAAAATCAGCGCGTATAGTAGGAGAGGTGTTGGGTAAATATCACCCCCACGGTGATAGCAGCGTATACGATACCATGGTTCGTATGGCTCAAGATTGGAGTCTTCGTTACCCCTTTGTTGACGGTCAGGGAAACTTCGGTTCCATTGATGGTGATCCTCCTGCAGCTATGCGTTACACAGAGGCTCGCTTGAGAAAGATCGCCGAAGAAATGATGGTCGATATCGACAAGGATACGGTTGATTTTCGTCCCAACTTTGACGAAAGCTTGAAGGAACCTTCTGTTCTTCCTGCTAAGATTCCCAGTTTGCTGGTGAATGGCGCTGCCGGTATCGCCGTAGGCATGGCTACGAACATGGCTCCTCATAACTTGTCAGAAGTCTGCGACGGTATCGTTTCCTACATCGAAAACAATGACATTTCCATTGAAGAGTTGATGGAGCATGTCAAAGGCCCTGATTTCCCTACAGGGGGTATCATCTATGGCGTAGAAGGCATTCGTTCAGCATTTGAAACCGGCCGTGGCCGCGTGGTAATGCGAGGAAAAGCCGAGATTGAAATCTCCAAAACAGGCAAAGAGATGATTGTGGTTACCGAGGTTCCCTACCAGGTGACTCCTTCGCAAATCATCATCAAAACCGTTGATTTGATCAATGAAAAAGTGATTGACGGTATATCGGCTGTTCGCGATGAAAGCGGCCGCCAAGGTATGCGCGTAGTGTTTGATCTCAAACGCGATGCCATTCCCAACATTGTGCTGAATCAGCTGTACAAATTCACTCCGTTGCAAAGCAGTTTCTCTGTAAACAACATTGCTTTGGTTGGGGGAAGGCCCATGATGTTGAATCTGAAAGATTTGATTCGCCACTTTGTCGATCACCGCCATGAAATTGTGCAGCGCAGAACCCAATATTTGCTAGCAGAAGCACGCAAGCGCATTCACATATTAGAGGGTTTGCTGATTGCACTCGACAACCTGGATGCGGTTATTGCTTTGATCAGAGCCTCTAAGACACCCGATGAAGCGCGCGACGGTTTGATGTCTCAATTTGGGCTGAGTGAAATTCAGTCTAAAGCCATTTTGGACATGCGTTTGCAGCGTTTGACAGGCCTTGAACGCGATAAAATTCGCGCTGAGCACGCCGAAGTATTGAAAGAAATCCAATACCTCGAAAGCATCTTGGGTTCAGAGACTTTGCGCATGCAAATCATCAAAGACGAAACCCTTGAGGTGAAAGAGAAGTATGGAGACAAGCGCCGCACCGATATCGAATTCAATGCTGAGGAAATCAACATTGAAGATTTGATTCCCAATGAAGAAGTGGTGGTTACCATTTCGCACATGGGCTACATCAAACGCACACCTTTGGCTGAATACAAAGAGCAAAATCGCGGAGGTAAAGGATTGCGTGGTGTGAAACATCGCGACGATGACTTTGTTGAACATTTGTTCATCGCCAGCACCCATAACTATTTGTTGTTGTTTACTGAACAAGGACGTTGTTTCTGGCTCAAGGTCTATGAAATACCTGAAGGGGCTAAAGCTACCAAGGGCAGACCGATTCAGAATTTGATCAACATTCCCTCTGAAGATAAAATCAAAGCGTACATCAATGTACTGAATCTCAAAGACGAAGATTACATCAACAACACGCACATCATCATGGTAACCAAGCGCGGTACCGTTAAAAAGACTTCGCTAGAGGCTTATTCACGTCCCCGTTCCAATGGAATTAACGCCATTACCGTAAGGGAAGGAGATGAGCTCTTGCAAGCTTGTTTGACCGATGGAAATTGCGAGGTGCTCATTGCCAAGCGAAAAGGCAAAGCCATTCGATTCCCTGAGTCTAAGGTTCGACCCATGGGCAGAACGGCAGCAGGTGTGCGCGGCGTAACTTTAGAAGATGACAACGACGAGGTAATCGGCATGGTTTGCGTCAATCCGGCGAACGAAAGTTCAACCATTCTGGTGGTGTCAGAGCACGGTTATGGAAAACGCACCAACCTGGATGACTACCGAATCACCGGCCGCGGTGGAAAAGGAGTGAAGACCATTTCCATCACCGAGAAAACCGGCGACTTGGTCGGCATTCTCAACGTCACCGATGAAGATGGCTTGATGATCATTTGCCGCAGCGGCATGACCATTCGCACGGCAGTTGAAAATCTGCGTGTAATGGGTCGTGCGGCACAGGGTGTACGTTTGATTAAGATCAAAGATGGCGACAGCATTGCCGGCGTCACGCAAACTCCCAAGAGTGAAGATGAAGATGAAAACGGGGAAGAAGGAATGGCCGTTGATGGGGTAGAAAATACCCAATCTGACGGTACAGAATTCCAAGCGCCCGATTCTGGCACGGATTTGGAAAGTAACGATGAAAACTAATGCTATGAAAAAACTAATCTGGATAGCGGTTCTGAGCCTAGGATTCGGAGCTCAACTTAAAGCGCAAGAGCGCTCTGTAAACAGCGCGGAATATTCACTCGCGAGCGGTTCAGCCGAAGATTTGATCTTAGCCAAGGAAGAGATTGACAAAGCGGCCGTTAACGAAAAGACTTTCAACAACGCTCGCATGTTCTTAATCAAAGCCATGGTTTACAGCCGTTTGTTCGAAACCAAGGGCAACGAAATGATAGAGCCTTTGAGCGCCAAATCTGGATTCATTTCAGGAGAGAGCATGTTGGCGTTCTTTGACAATCCGGCGAAGAAGCGTTACGACGACCAAGAAATGGCCGAAATCGAAGTCAATCGCAGTTTTGCAGCGGCGTTCAACGAATCTGCTGTATTGTATAACGATGAAAACTACGACGGTCTTACCGAATATTATGAATTGCTATTGAAGTTGTACGACCACTTGGATACTGCCATGGTCGGGAACCTGGAGCGTTCTAAAATCACCAAAAAAACCATGCAAGAAACTTTGGCTCAAGTAGCCTCCTTGCATTCGTCTTCAGCCAAAAGCATGATGGTGCTTCAAGGTTTGGTAGACAATGGGGTGGTTACTCCCGTGGTTATCGAAACCTTAAGCCGTGTATATCAGAAAAATGGAGATACCGCTTCTGCTGAAAAAGCCATTCGTCAAGCCTTGGAAGCCACGAATTATCAGAACTCCATTTTCCAAATCTTGGTCAACTTGTATGTTTCCCAGGGTCGCGAAGATGATTTGATGGCTGACGTCAGTGCCCAAATTGATCGCAGCAATCAAGCTGGCAATCCATCGGCTAACATGCATTATACAAGAGGTTATTTGCTTCAAGAAAACGAGCAATACGATGAAGCCATCGCCGATTACCGCAAAGCAGTAGAATTGGATCCCTTGCACTACGATGCAAACTTCAACTTGGGTGTGGCCTTGATGAAATACGAGAGCCGCAAATTGAACGATTTGCCCAGTGCCGATCGCGAACCCAAGCGCAAGGCTTTGTATGGTGAAGCTATTGAATATCTTGAAGTTGCTCGCGAAAACTACGATTACAGCGTCAGCGATCAAATCAACTTGTGCCGTGCATTGATGCAGTGTTACCAAGAAACGGACGACAACGCCAAGGTTTCTTTTTACTTGGGTCAGAGCCGTTTGTTGCAAGACGTAGAAATCTACAACGGGTCAGGAATTGTCTATCGAATTTTGACCGACAACAAGAAAATGAGCATTTCGTACTACAACAAATTGGGCAAAACCAGCTCGGTTGATCTTCCAAGCCCCAACAGCGGTTGGACCGAAACAGCCGACGGTTGGGAGAAACCCTTCGATTACGAAGATCGTTCAGGCGAATTGATGTTGACCGCACGTTTGATTGGAGAGGGCAGCCTTACCGTTCAAATCATTGTCGACGGAAAAGTAGTTTCTGAAGCTGAAGCAAACGGGATCAAAGCCGCCGCATATACCCGAATCTAACTCCATCCAAATAGAAAGACCCGGGGCAGTCCGGGTTTTTCTTCGACATTTATATTTAACATAATGTAAATTATGAAACAAAAGAATGCCTCACAATGAATGCCAAAAACTGAATGCCGAAAATCGAACCAGGTCTGCGTCTATTCAACTGGTTGACAACCCCGTTGACAAGTCCCTGCATTTTTCCCTGCTCT
>Ga0222714_10003909_pt1 | contig 14898 bp, 13 predicted proteins | sample C33_3DmetaG_FD_165048 | JGI IMG/M metagenome (GOLD analysis project Ga0222714, IMG submission 165048) | Estuarine water microbial communities from San Francisco Bay, California, United States - C33_3D | ecosystem: Environmental > Aquatic > Marine > Unclassified | place: USA: California... | reverse complement strand
GTGAACCATTACCTGAAGAATGTAATAAAAAAGAAGAGGAAGTAATTTATGAACCTGAAGACATATCTTATTGTGATTATGGTAATAATAGTAAAGGACAAAAAAGAAAATTTGTACCACCACCTAATATGGATATTAAATTTTATCAAGATATTTTAAAATCTATTGGTGCAAATGTAACTTGTCAAAAGATGTTATTCTTCTACGCTTGGAGAACAGGAGAAAGTTCTTTATCTTCGTACAACCCATTTGCGACTACACAACCAAACGAAGTCAATGAAGGATGTTATTATAATTGTTTAAAAAGTGGTCAAGGGTATGCGCCTGTGGGATGTAGAGAATGTCCAAGTGGTACATCACCTGGTGTGAGAAATTATAAAACTTATGAGTCGGGATTAAAAAATACTGTTAAGACATTGACTAATGGTAGATATAATAATGTGGTTAGAAAATTAAAAAATGATAATATTACCGCAGAAGAAATTGCGAGTGAAATATCAGAACTTATAACTTGGGGGACAGGTGGTTTAGTATTATCTATTTTAAATTATAATAAAAAAATTGAACCAAAGCCAATAACTAAATATGGTGACGTACCTAAATATGTTTTACCTGACGATATGAACTGTAAAGATTGTATAACATATGAATTAAAAAGAAAACATAACGATCATATAAATGATGAAAACGTTAAAGACTTTAGATGGTGGATTAATCAAGATAGTAAAAGACTTAAATCTGTAACAGATAAACTTAAAGAATGTTGTGAAACAAAAAGTGATCCAACCATATCTACAAGTTATAATCAAAAAAATAAACACACAATAATAGCATTTAGTGTTGTGGGTAATGAATGGATAAACACTGAACCTAAGCCGAAAAGACCTGAAGAAAATACGGTTGGAGATGTAGTATTTTTACCCCCAAACAAAAAAGGATGGAATGTGAGAGGTAGGGATTGTTATGGGTCAGGTAGTTATGGTGCATCTAGAGGTGCTAGACCACATACTAGACCACATAAGGGTGTTGACATAAAATCAGATGAAGGTGATACTATAGTATCCCCAATAGACGGTTATATATCTAACAGTGGTTATAGAATATATAGTAATAAATGCTCTTATTTGGTTGGTGTAGATGTAACAGGTACGGGTGAGTATAGTGGGTATAGAGTTAGATTATTTTATGTTAAAGGTACTGTACCTTTATCTAAAGATGTTAAAAAAGGTGATCCAATAGGTATCCAGCAATCATTACAAAAAAATTGTTACCCCCGAATGGAAAATGGGAAATATTGTATGACAAATCACGTACATGTTGAATTATATGTAAATGGTATTAGAGTAAACCCAACTAAGTATAAATGGGGTAGTGGTTCATCTAAAAGTAACAGTTCAGATAAACCTAAAAATTCTGAGAAACCTGAAGTTGTGGACGCACCATCTATTGTGGGTAACAGTAGTTATATATTGGGGAAATCAATTGTTGTAGATAAAAATGGTCCTAAAAATCATGAATCTAGGGCGTTAGGTAACTGGCAATCAGATAATGCTACCGATATATTTGGTAAGCCTGGAACCACAGTATATTCAATTACTAAAGGAACAGTTTCTAAGATAGGTGGTAATGATAAAGATCATAAAGGTAAAGTGTATGGTGGTTCTATTACTGTAAAAGGTAAAGATGGTTACTCCGATATATTTTATACTCACCTACAAAAAATAAAAGTAGTTAAAGGTCAAGAAGTTACATTGGGTACTCCTTTGGCGGAAATATCTTTATGGGAAACTAGTCCATCTGGATCACACGTTCATGTTGGATTACCTTACGGAATTAAATTAAATAGTTTACTTGATTTAAATAGCGGTAAAATTAATGGTAAATGAAAAAAGGAAAAGTATACGGAGGAGTTTTATTAATATGTGGTGAAAGGTTTTTGTTGGGACAAAGAAACAAAGACGGATCATTCCCTAATTGTTGGTCACTATTCGGTGGTAAAATTGAAAAGGGTGAATCTATTTTAGAAGGTATTAAAAGAGAATTATATGAAGAAACTGAAATAGAGTCTGATGATATAAGATTTATTCCTTTTGAAGAACAATGGGATATGGGTTATCCATATCATTTCTATTTGGGGTATTGTAACAAAGAATATGGGTGTAAATTAAACGATGAAAATCAAGATTGGGGATGGTTTGATTTAAATAATTTGCCAAAACCACTATTTCCTACCTTATTTGCTTCACTTACTAGAATTTTTTAGTTATAATTGTTATTATGGATGAGTTTAGAAAAATCAATGCGTCTATAGAGGCGGAGAAGGAGAAAACTGAATTAAAGAAGGAACAATTCATTAGGCAGATTAAAAATGGGTTGGGTGATCATATTAAACATAATGGCGGTAAGGTAAATAAAATAGAAAAGTCTACACTAAGAAAGTTTTGGGAAAGACTTATGAAAGTTTTTTAAATGAATTTAGATAAAGTTTTAGAAATAGCGAATGAGTGTGTGGAAAACGAAATGATACCCACAGAAGGTTTAACAATAATGTATAAACTAGATTCTGACACACATAGAAAATTAGATGAGGAATTATTTTACAATACAAATAATAACCTAACAAACTTTGTCCACAACGAAGTCATTGAGATAAACATCGCTGGTATCACCTTTATGTTCGAACAAGAATAAATTTGACATTTGTTTTAAAAATCCATATACTTGGAATATGAGTAAAGAACAAAACACAAACGAAGATTTTATAGACTTTTTATTAAGTGAAGAAAAATACGATGGGTTGACACACCCTTCTGTTGAATCAGAACAAAAAGAAAGAGATGAGGCGGACAAACTAATAGAAGAAAGGGAAATAGATTATTATTGTTGTGATCGTTTCTATGGTAATGAGAAATTGGTTTGTGACAGAATCAAAAAATTAGGTGGGTGGTTAGGAGACAGGAGTGGTTTAAATATGTTGGACGCAATCAACAGTATATTGGATGGGATTAGAGATTGTGAAGATATGAACCCAAAGTACCAAAAACCATTGGGGTATCTTTATAAAACTGGTAAAGTGGATGATATTATTAAAAAATCGGATGGAACTTATTATACTAAAAAATTAAGTGATTGTTGTTTGGTTAAAGATGAAAATGGTGAATGGGACTATGTTAATAAACTAAACACCAATTATAGTGACTTATCAGAACTTCTAACAACGTTATTCCTTAAAGGTGGACAAATAGATAAGTTATCCAAAATGAATACCACAGAGATTAAAAACTTCCTATTAACACTTAAGGGTAAAACAATGGTAGGGTTATTAACAAAATATTTTACTATTGATGAGTATAGGGATTTTACATATAATACAAAATATAATACAAAGGCGGGAGATTATGTCGAAACCCTAACCAAAGTGTTATTGGAGAAAGAAGGGTATACAACATTATACGAAGGTGGCAATGGTGACTTTATTGATATGAAGTATGGTGTAGACCTTATAATGGAAAAAGAAGGTGAGATATATTTGGTACAAGTTAAAAGTAAATCATACACTGCGAAAAGTAGTACCGATAAACCTCAGTACAGATATATAGATATATTTGCGGGAGAGTCTTTAGATTACAATGGTGTAAATCTATATTATAGAAGTGATAACTTTACAGAAAGGTTTTTGGGTAAAGATGTATTGAAAAATAATATTGAGTACCTTAAAAAGTTTTATAAGGATTAATCACTACCACCATAATATTTTCTAGGTTCCATTTTTTCATAAAACCCTTCTTTAGATCCTCTCCAGTCCCAAGGTAAGCCGTTTTCTAAGTTATACATTAGTTGTTCTCTACTTACACCTTTTAATCTTCTCATAAGATTTGTTATAAGGTTATCTTTTTCCATATCGAACATACTTTCATTTATAACTTTTTTCACAATACGTTGTAAGTCTTTTTCTGTTAGTCTTATCTTTTTCATATTTTGTTTTTATATAAATATTTCTATTATTTAAAAAATGTAAAATATTGTAATATTTATATTATATGAATGAATATGATGACATATTAAATAGAATTGTTGAGGAGTTTTTTGACACTGGTAGGTTAAAGTTACTGGAGGACATTGAATTAGATTCTGATGAAGAAGATAATACACCAGAAGATAATGTCTCACAAGAAGAATTAGATTCTGATGAAGAAGATAATACACCAGAAGATAATGTCTCACAAGAAGAATTAGATTCTGATGAAGAAGATAATACACCAGAAGATAATACACCAGAAGAAATAGAAAAAAAATATATTTTTGTTTTTGATAATTTTTTTAAAAAAAAGTTAACTTCTCAAGAAATTAGTGACTTGTCAGTGGAACACTTTAAGAAAGAAATACCAAGAAAAACAATTAATAATTGGACAGGTGATAAACCTCCGCTTAAATTTATTAATTTCATTTTAAAACATTATAAAAATTTAACAAAAGAAAGATTTTATCTTATACGTTTATTTCGGAATTACCTTTTTAATGACGGAGACATGAAAAGACATATTAGATGGAATGAAAAAAAAATGATGTATGATTATCCTGAAATACCTTCTTTTGAAGAAATCGAAAAAATGGTTAAGGATGTTGAAGAAAATAAGATTCCAAGAGATACCGCTTTTAGCCAACTCTATAATAATTACGAAGCTTATTTTACTAGAGAAAGATATAAATATGCAGAATATGATAAAAAAGTAATGCGAATAAATACTATTTTAAAATCAGAATATGGGTATGATGATGAAAAAATTAAAGAATATTTGCGTTTAGTTATTAAATTAATGGAAATCGCTGAAAATGTAAGAACTAAAGAAAAAGAAGATGACAAATTAGAGTCAATACTAAGTTTATTTGAAAAAATAAATAATAAAAAAATAGAAGGACATGAAAGAAAAGAAATTGAAAAAGAAATTAAAAAATTAACACAAATCATAAAAAAAGAACATCAAAATTACCAAAAATATTGGCAAGAAGATACTATTTACTTTAAAAAATCGTCTGATCGGGAACGAGGATCCATTATTGGAAACTATATTAATTTATTAAATACGTCAGTAATGAATGTAATAGATAAAAGTATAAAAGAAAATGAATTTTCTTGTGATAATGATAATGAAACAATAGATAGTGATGAATTAAAAAAACAGGTTAAATTTTTACTAGATAAAATAGATATTAGTAAATTTACTCAAAAGCATGATGTTGAATGTATTGAAAATATAAAGTATGAAGGTAAACCATTAATAAAAGTTGGTGACTATTTAGATGTTAAAAAAGTTAAACAAAATGATTCGTATTTATTTGAATTAATTTCGCCATTTAAACAACAGGATTTTTATAAAAAGAAAGTTGGTGATACTGAAATTGAAAGAAGATATTGTGATTTTTATAAAAAAATATATAATAAAATTATAGACACTTTATTAGTGGAAATGAATAAAGGAGGTTATTTAGAGAAAATAAAAAAACAAATAAGTGAAGGTAAAAAAGGATTAAAGGGGCTAATAATTGATGGTAATTACTTTGTACCATTAGATAGTTTAGAATTGTATTGGTCAAATAAAGGATTTGGAAGTGACCATAGAGTTACTTTAAGATATAATATTAATGGACTAAAATATAAACTAAACTTAGACCCAGTTATTTGTAGAAAAAAAGAAAATTGTACTGAACAAGAAGTTACAGTAAATAAAGAAAAAACTGCGGAACCCGTAGAAAAAAAACAACATCCATCTGAAATATTCCAATTAAGTGAGTCAAAAACTACAGATAGATTAGATGAAATAATAGAAAACTTTTTTGATACTGGAAAATTTGTATTTTAAAATAAAAATGGGTCTATATTATAGACCCATTAATTAAAAATTACAATAAAAATAGTTTAATTAAATACTCTTTCTATTGTCCCATCACTATAAAGTATAATAACTAACCCCATAGTAGATGGTGAAATCTCCCTCCCTGATACATCAACGTATTTTATTATTTCTCGACCATTATTACTATTTTTAGTAACAGAGAAGGGAGGATATTCTTTATACACACCATTAAAATCAAACTGAGTTATTTTATAATATGTTACATCGGAAATTCTATAATCATTTAAACTATATTCACTACCAATAGATGTATTACCAATAGATGATACTTTATCCACATTTTCCCAGTTAATTCCATCTATCGAATGTCTAATTAAAAAATAATCCGAATTATGTTCACTTGATGTCAACCAACTAATATGATTGTATTCACCCTTATTAACCCCACCATAACTTAACATCTCAACTGGTAATGGGGTTAAACAAGATATCTCAGCTGAGAATCCAGCGTATTGTATACTACCATCTGATGTTAGTCTTAGCGTCAAAGAACCATCAGGTGCGGTAGATATAAAGTTTTCCGGTAAGGCAGTTCCTGTAAATACACCTAGTAGTGGGGATGCAGTGCTATTACCATCATATACATATACGTAGTCCCAATTAGTCTCAAGATTAAATGAGGTGAATGTTACTGACACCATTGATCCTATAGTACCAGGATATAGAGTTGTGTATCCATTAGCATTTACAGAGTAGTTGCCAATCGATCCCCCATTATCATATAACATACCTTCACATACGTTGTAAGAGTTATTACCAGATGATGGGATTTTCATTTCAGCTACTGGCGGTGCACAAAAGGAGTTAATAGGTAATTGTGTTGACGATACTGCTCCTCCACTCGCATAAACAACTCCATTAATTGTTGCTGTCCAAGATACTTCGGTTGGGTAAGTACCATCAGTTACTATGATAGTATAACAACCATCTAACACACAATATATAGATGAGGTACCTGATGAACCTGTGGATAATGTTCCTGATCCCACCGTGGAACCATTTGCATCATTAATGATAGTATATGTTGCACCATTCCAACCATCTCCCCAAGAATCGTACATATTAATAACTAATGGATTATCTGTACATGACGGGGGTGGTGGCGGGCCAGAACACATTACCCTCCTTGTTCTACATCCTGTACCCGTTGTGCATCCTGGTCCGTGTGTATAAAATCTAATCGTTCCTGTGAATGTTGCTGTCCAAGTAGCTGTTCCAGTTCCCCAAGCTAACACAGCATTTGCCGTAGTTGTGATGGTTACAACATCTGAACCAACAGAGCTTGCAAATGAATACGAATTTCCTGTAGTTACATTGATGTTAGAGTATTCTCCTCTCCATCCACAAGTAGTGACTGTTTGCCATGTTCCTGTACAGTTTGGAGTTAGTGAGGCATACAAACCATAGACGTTGTTTGTACACTGACTAAATGTCATTGTTGTAAAAATCGTAAAGATTGTTGATAATAGTAATAATAAATTCTTCATAATGATCGAGATTAATTAAAAATTATTTATCTCACTTGAAGAACCACAATAGTAGAGCCCCCATCTTCCACGGGCAGGTCGAGAATATATTAATATATACACATATATAATCAATTTAGATATAAAAGTCCAACTAATATTACCAAACTAAAACTACCAATTAAAATTTAATGGTAAAAATTTACCAAAATAAAAAACCCCTAACATTTCTGAAAGGGGTTTTTGGTGAATTTAAAAATGTTATCTAATAATAACTTTTTCACTATTACCATTTAAATAAACAATATAGGAGCCAGTTTTTAAATTTATATTAGAATCTGTACTAGTAATCATTTCACCATTGGTCAGAGAAAATATATTGTAGGTTTCACCATTGTTTTTTAGATTAATGTTACCATTAGATGGATTTGGGTATATTAAGTTTCTATTACTTCTAGTTGTGTTATTATTAATAACCCCATTATTATTCATCATCATTGATGTGTTGTTTAATTCCTCACCATCAGTAGTAAAATTATCATTTGATAGTGGTGTGATATATTGTTGTACATTAAATCTTTTGATATACTCACATCCGTTATTATCTGTGATTACAACATCATACCACCCAGCAGATAGGTTGTATTGATCTTCTTCGTTTGGATTTGTTAATACTGTACTTGTTAGCGATTGCCATTCAAAGCTAAGTGGTGATGGTGAAACTGTTAAGTCAATCAAACCATTCTCGTTAGAGTTTGTTTCATTACCAATAACGAAACTAATTGTAGGGGCTACTGGATCAGTGAGAGTAATAGCTCCACTAGCACCTCCATTGTAAGAATCATAGATTACGATGTCATAAACCCCACTTGTTAGGTTTGCCATTGTATAAGTTGTAGTACTAATTTCTATACCGTTAACAATATATGGTTGAACTCCACCATCAATTGTTAATGTAATCTCTCCGTTGTTCATTCCATTACAAGATGGGTTAGTTTGTGATACTGCAACTGTAAGAGGTTGTTTTGTAGTAATCTGTGATGTCGATAAAAATGCGATTGATGTGATTATTGATGCTAAAAAATACTTAATTGTTTTCATTTTTGTTTTTTTGTTTTTGATTAATTTATTTTATTTTTATTATTTGCTTTCTGTTTTTTTGTTATTAAGAAGAATCAATTCCTCTGTTACGTTCCCTACTGAATCAGACACTCTAACGATGTAGTTCTTTTTTCCTACGTTAGTTATTTTGTCACCAGTGATACCATTATTCCATAGAATGTAGTAAGGTCCTACACCACCAGTAACTTCTGCGATTAAAGTTCCTGTTCCATTTTCATATGTTCTCATATCTGATATTTGAACATTTACATTTAACTTCTGTTGGGACAATCCGATAAAGGATGTAATAATAAATCCCGATACTAATACTAATTTTTTCATTTTCTTTTTTTTTAATTTATTTTATTTTTTATTTACACATAATATATACTAACTTACTTACCAAAAAACCACTTTTTAACCCCCCTCATTTATTAGATTCAGTATAAATCTAATTAGTGTTATAGGTATTAATACTTAATTTATTACCAGTTTCTTAATATCGTTATTAGAGATTACTAAATACACACCTGTAGATAAGTTATCTAATTTTATCGTTTGATTATTGTAAACATCATAAGAACTAATAACACTACCATTTAATGTTGTTATAGTGATTTTAGTGTTACCATTTGTCTCTATTGTAACATCACCATTAGATGGGTTAGGATATACTTTAAATTCGTCTGTGACGTTATTAGATAGTCCTAGATGGTTTACATTTAAAAAGACATAATCACTAATCATACATCCATTGGCATCCGTCACTAATACTTCATAAAAATCATTCGACATATTAGATAAATCTTCTGTTGTGTAAGTACCATTACTAGAATACCATTCATACGAATAAGGTTGTACACCTCCCTCAACAGTTAAGTCAATATTGTTACTATTAGTTGTAATAGATGTTTGTAATGGATTTGGTTCATTAATTGTCACCTCAATAAAATTACTACATCCCGCAGCATCCGTTACTAATACTGGATACACTCCCGATGGTAAATCACTAAGATAAGATGTTGTATCATTGTTAAACCATAAATAAGAGTATTCAGGAACACCGCCAGTTACATCTAAATGAATTGACCCATTTGATCTACCATAACAAGTTACATCATACTTTGAAGCTTCGATTTTAATCTCTTCGTATTGAGACACCTCAATCTCCTCATAGAATCTACAACCCTTACTATCTTCAATTGACACACTATATATTCCCGGTGTGTTAGCCACACATAGTGGACCTGTTGTCCCATTAGACCACTCAATTGTGTATGGAGCTTCACCATAAAATTCACTTGTGAATAAGTTTGTAGAAAATGTTTCACAATTAACACTCTTTGTAATAACAACATTGAAAGTTTTAGTATTCATTGCCATTTCTACTGCTTTTGCTGCGTCTAATCTACCGGCTCCTAATCCACCTAAATATTGTGGGTTAACTTCATATACAATTGTATCTGCAGATTCCTTAAGAATATGTTCTATTTGTTCGAAACTTAGACAAGGATTAACAGACAACATTAAACCAATTGTACCAGCGACATATGGTGATGCGAATGATGATCCATTTGCTGTCATAAATGTCCCATTTGTTGTTGTTACATACACATCATAACCTGGGGCACATAAGTCAACTTTATCATTATGTTGATGTGTTGATAATATGTTGCCAAAGATTCTTTCGTGGTTGTTTGCTGATCCGATAGAGGTAACTGAAATTACGTGTTCATATGATGCTGGATAAACATAATTACCAGCACCACTACAAGTTGTACCATTACCTGCCGCTGCAACTACAATTGAACCATTGTTATATATCTCATCAATAACCTCTTGTCCATAAAAACTGTAGTAACAACCTGCCGCCCAACTTGCGTTTATAACTTTCGCTCCAGCGTATGATGCTTCTAACAATCCATTATAATTCATTGGACGAAGATCGATTGAACAATTATACCCGATAGAACTTTTACCAAAAGAGTTATTTGTATTTCCTGCTGCAGTTGTTGCAACTGCGGTTCCATGTATTGGGTTAGACATATTAAAATTAAGATTTGACGAAACTACCTTTGGAAACAACTCCATATTGTCCATATAGTATCCAGCATCTGTGATTCCAATAATAACTGATGAATCACCTTCTGTAAGAGACCAAGCTCCTTCCGCGTTAATTAGGTTCAAAGCGTAATCATATGGTACAGATAGGTTATAGTCATTTGGTAAACCTAATGTCTCATATTTAGGACCAATCTCAGGATTAATAAAAATATCATGTCTCTTACTAGTCGCAACCAATAAATCATTAACATCACAATTACAATTTATTTGATAAAGTTCTTGTAAGTGTGGTGTGCGAGATGCGGGAACCGCCTTTTCAATAGAAACTACATTTTGATTTTGTAGTATGTTAGAAACAATAGTTTTATTGTTTTCATAATTAGGGATTCTAACCCAAATATTATCTGTTTGTGATAATAAATTTGACGATAAAGTCATAATCGTCATCAGTGATAAAAGTGTTTTTTTCATATTGTTTTTTTTTAAATTCAAACAATATATACCCATATACTATAGGAAAGACCTACTTTTAATACCCCTATAAATTATCATTCATTGTTTATAACGAAGTGGGTTTAAGTATTAATACCTAATTTAGTATTGATTTATTTTTAATAAGATATTTTGTTACTTAAAAAAAAATGTTTATATTTATAAAAAAAAAGAATTATGGGATGTGATATTCATATGTTTGCAGAAAAAAGAAACCCAAAAACGGGTAGATGGGAAATGATAGGTAAAAAATTTATTGATCCCCATATGGTAGGTATGATAGTAGAATATATGTCAAAGTGGTATGGTTTAACACAAGATGAAACTTTTACCATAGTTAAAAAATATTATCAAGGTTATGAAGCATCTGATAAGTTAGAAGAAAAAATTTATAAAGACATAGAAAAAAGAGTTACCGATGACCCTAATTTTCAATGGTGGAACGATACTAGTAAATTACCTGATCCTAGAACTAATCAACCATATGTCGGACGTAACTATACATTATTTGGTGCATTGGCAGGTGTTAGAGATGGTACTATGGAAATTATATCAGATTTTGCAAAAGGGTTACCTGTAGATGTTAGTACAGAAATTTGTAACATTTCAGATGATTGGGGTATGGATGGTCATTCACATAGTTACTTAACCGCTAAAGAACTAGTGGATAGTAAATATTATAAAATGTCTGATTTCGAATTAGAAAATATGGGGATAGGTACTTTTTTCTTTAGGACGGTAGTTAATACCCTATTAAATATGGGTAATCCAGAAGATGTTAGAATTGTGTTTTGGTTTGACAATTAAAAAAAATTAAAGTTTTTTAAAAAAAAATTTGACTTTTCGAAAATTAGTTATTATATTTGTACTCACAAACATTAAAAACGACTTAAAAATACAATTATGAACAACTCTCAATTGAATATGGTGGAAAATCAAAATGTTACTTTAACAGATAACGGGATGATTACAAATCCTACTTCACTTAATAAGTGTGTCGATTTGTTTTTCTCCATCGGATCAATGAGAGGTAAGTCAAAGGATAAAGTTGTAAACCTTTTTAATGAGGCGTATAATGAAAATCCATTGGTGGCGTCTAAAATCTTATTTTGGGTTAGAGACGTTAGAAGTGGTGCGGGTGAAAGAGACGTTTTCAGAAATGTAATTTCTTCCTTAACTACTAATTCACCACAAACGGTTAGAAAGAACATTGGTCTAATTCCTGAATTTGGAAGATGGGATGATGTTTTAGTTCTCCTCGGTACAGAGTTGGAGGATGATATGTTCTCCCTTATTAAAACCGCCCTATCAAATGGAGACGGTCTCTGTGCGAAGTGGATGCCTAGAAAGGGTGTCGTAGCTAACAGACTTCGTAAATTGTTTAGAACCACACCTAAACAGTACAGAAAGATGTTGGTAGAACTAACTAACGTTGTGGAATCTAAGATGTGTGCGGGAGATTGGGAGTCAATTGAATACTCAAAACTTCCATCTCTTGCGGCGTCTAGATATCAGAAGTCATTTAATAAAAATGACAAAGAAAGATACAACGAGTATAAAAAGTCTTTACAAGATGGTACTGCGAAAGTTAACGCTGGGGCAGTATACCCATACGATATCATTAAGTCTATGAATTTCGGTGGTGATAACATTGTTTCTGAAAAACAATGGGAGTCATTGCCTAATTGGATGGAAGGTTCCGTTGAAAGAATTCTTCCCGTAGTAGACGTATCAGGATCGATGTCGTGTGAAGTAGGCGGAAACCCTAACCTTTCTTGTATGGATGTGGCAATATCTTTGGGTATGTACATCTCAGAGAGAAATGAAGGTAATTTTAAGGATGCTTTCATCACCTTCTCAAACAACCCACAACTTCAGTACCTAACTGGCTCTCTAACACAGAGACTACACCAACTTAGGAGAGCTGATTGGGGGATGTCTACCGATTTAGAGGCAGTGTTTAACCTTATTCTTAATCAGGCGAAGATGAACAATGTACCCGAAGGTAATATGCCGACAAAGATTCTGATTCTATCAGACATGCAATTCAATCAGGCGACGCGAAGAGATAGTCTCGGAGCTCAGTCTATGATTGAGTCGATGTATGAGGAGGCAGGATACACTAAACCAGATATCATTTACTGGAACCTAAACGCCAAAGGGGGTAACTTCCCAGTGGAGTTTGACAAAAATGGTACGGCATTAGTATCAGGGTTTAGTCCGTCAATTCTTAAATCCCTTTTGGGTGGAAAGAATATGACACCAGAATCCATAATGATGGATACTGTAAATAGCGAAAGATACAGTGTAGTAACTGTATAGAACGTTCTTTGAAAGATATTTTGTGATAGTTAAGGAATAATTGCAGCAAATTTTACAACTTCTAAATTAAGCTACAATGGAGAAGGGCTTAGTTAACCCTCCTAACCACAAGAGTGTAAACCGTTTAGGCGGGGGACCACTCAGAGTTAGGTAAAGAGACTAACGATTCCGATATCACAAATTATTAATGGTGTAATGGATTTTGAGGTAAGAGAACCTCTATATAAATCCGATAAACGAATGGTTTCTGCAAACTAACTTCAAAAACTAGAATGTAGATCAGAGGTTTTATTCTCCCTTTACCCAAAATTTATAAAGGGGGCAACCATAGGTAAGGTTTAAAATGGGAGAGTCCCATCCTTTAGGTTGTAAAACACCCCTCTTGGTTTTGTCACAAGTAAAAATATGACACTCAGTGGGGCTGAGTTAAAAATCTACCGTAGGGATGGACGCTACGTTAAATAACATCCAGATCCCCATTCCGACACCAAAAAAATTAAAAAGGGGGAGTACGTCAAAAATACTTCCCCTTTTTTTGTTTATTTAAAAATTTTTATTATCTTTGTACTATGAATAAAGTGATTTACATAGGAGACATTCATGGAAGAGATGTGTGGAAGGAGATTGTTAAAAAACATTCTGACGCAGACACATTTGTTTTTATTGGGGATTACTTCGATTCATTTAATATTAGTGGTATCGAACAACTTAGAAACGCTGAAGAAATCGTAGCATTTAAAAAGTCTCAAGAGTTAGATCCATCTAAAAAAGTATACTTGTTGATTGGTAATCACGATATTCATTATTGGCCCGGTATTAAAGAAAGAGGTGGGACATCGGGATTCCAACCAACAATGATGTTTCAGTTCGAACAATTCTTTAGAGAAAATGAAAGTATGTTTCAGATGGCAGCCTTGGTTGGGGATCGTTTGTGTACTCACGCAGGTGTTAGTTCCAAATTCTTAAAAGACGTAGGTTACTGGACATTTGATAAACATACTGATGATAGTCATATTGTAGACTTTTTAAATGATTTATTTTATCACAAACCAAATGAGTTTACATTTAATGCGTGTGCTGATAGAGTAATGGGATTTATAGATGGATATGGTGATAATGAATTTCAGTCACCTATTTGGATTCGACCAAAATCACTACAACGAGCAAACAAAAATGAAGATATTAAGAAAATGTATGTTCAAATTGTAGGACATACACAACAACATAGTATTGATATCGGAGGTAAAACAACTGGAGGTAAATATTATTATATTGATACGTTACCAACAGGTGAATATCTCGTTGAGATTGATGGTGAGTTTAGTGTGGATTATTGTACTATTGTAAAATATATTTAAAAATTAATATTATGGGTTACGGAACGGCATTTACGACAGAAATTTATTTAAACAGACAATTGTTTGAAAATCGGTATCAATTGGATGAAATGGTTAAGGAATTAGAAGGTTATATTGAATCGTCTAAAAGGGAGTTAACTGCGTTGGCTATGTCAACACCAAAAGATATTATAGCGGAAA